>JAEEGL014970077.1_pt1 | contig 91533 bp, 43 predicted proteins | sample 9134231 | NCBI WGS metagenome assembly JAEEGL01 (sample SAMN16246548, study PRJNA631951) | gut metagenome | biome: gut microbiome; feature: rumen; material: fiber-attached | host: Bos | place: Iran: Karaj | collected 2018-10 | reverse complement strand
GCCTCGATGAGGTCGTCGATGTGCTCGATACCGATGCTCAAGCGGATGGTTGAGGGATAGATGTGCTGCTCTTCCAGTTCCTCCGGAGTCATTTGCGAGTGGGTGGTGGTGGCAGGATGGATGACGAGCGACTTCACGTCGGCCACATTGGCCAGCAGCGAGAAGATGCGCAGGTTGTCGATGAACGCCCATGCCTCCTTCTCCCCTCCCTTGATTTCGAAGGTGAAGATAGAACCGGCCCCCTGTGGATAGAGTTTCTTGTACAGTTCATGATCGGGATGGTCGGGCAGCGAGGGGTGGTTCACCTTGGCCACCTTGGGATGGTTGGCGAGGAAGTCAACCACCTTGAGTGCGTTCTCCACATGGCGCTCCACACGCAGGCTCAGCGTCTCGACACCCTGCAGCAGGATAAAGGCATTGAAGGGGGAGATGGCAGCGCCGGTATCACGCAGGATGACGGCACGGATGCGGGTCACATAGGCTGCCGCACCTACTGCGTCGGCAAACACGATGCCATGATAGGAGGGATCGGGCTTGGCGAGTGTGGGGAACTTGTCGGGGTCGGCCTTCCAGTCAAATTTGCCGCCGTCCACGATGACTCCGCCGAGACTGCTTCCATGTCCGCCAAGGAACTTCGTGGCTGAGTGAACGACGATGTCTGCGCCGTGCTCCAACGGACGGATGAGATAGGGGGTGCCAAACGTGTTGTCGACGATGAAGGGGATGCCGTGCTTGTGAGCCACCGCAGCCACACCCTCGAGATTGAGCACGTCGGAGTTGGGGTTGCCGAAGGTCTCTGCGTAGACAACTTTAGTGTTGGGCTTGATGGCGGCTTCAAGAGCATCAAGGTCGTTCACATTGATGATGGTGTTGCTGATGCCCTGTGTCGCCAACGTATGGGTGATGAGGTTGTAGGAACCGCCATAGAGGTTGTCGGCTGCCACGATGTGGTCACCGGCCTGCACAATATTCTGCAGCGCATAGGTGATGGCGGCGGCACCGGAGGCGACGGCCAGACCTGCTACACCGCCCTCGAGGGCTGCGACGCGATCCTCAAACACGCCTTGTGTCGAGTTGGTCAGACGACCGTAGATGTTGCCTGCATCGCGCAGTCCGAAGCGGTCGGCGGCATGCTGGGAGTTGTGGAACACATAACTGGTGGTCTGGTAGATGGGCACGGCACGTGCATCGGTGGCGGGGTCTGCCTGTTCCTGACCTACATGGAGTTGCAATGTCTCAAATCGATAATTCTTTGTACTCATAATCTTATCCTTTTTATTTGTTAATAATATGTTCGTTTTGATGGTGCAAAGTTACGGACAATGGAAATATTCTCCAAATTTCTTTCGAAATTCAGAAAATACTCCTAAAATTGTCGATTTGAAAGAACTTTATTCCGTTTGAGACTTTTCAAACCCCCTTGAGCAGAATAAAACTCTAAATGTGCATAAGATTTTCCTGATTTATGCTTTTCATTCGTAGAAAAGGTCGTCAAGTTTCACCTTCCTATAATGGTTTCCATAGTGAACACACAAAAAGAAGCCCCATTCATCAATATCAACACAGAGAAACAGAGTTACAGAGTTTTTATTTTCCTCTGTGTCTTTGTATCTCTGTGTTGAATTTATATATGGATAGGCTCACTCCACAGTCATAGGGTCGAAGAGCATGTCGCTGAGACCGTCGCCGGTGAGGACGACATGGTAGGTGCCGGCATTGATCTGCGAACCGGTGGTGATGCTTGTCATCTTGCGCTTGGTCTTCTTCTCCTGTGTCTGCAGGAAGGTGATGTCATCGTCCTTATAGACGGTTCCCTTGCTGTCGGTGATATGCACATGCAGCACGCGGGCTTTTTGTGCGTTGTGATATTTCCAGCGCAGGGCATAGACCTTGGCGACACCGACGGTGAAATCCCACTCCATGCGTCCTTTCACCTTGCGGCCTTCCACCTCGATGGCATTGTTGCTGCGTGGCGGCAACAGTGAGTCGGGTGTCTTGGTCAGAATGTCCTTGTCGAAGTCCGCCCACATCGTTGAAGTGGACAGGGGGAAGTCGGGCACTGCCGTGGCATCCGATGCTGGTGTGGCGATGGCGATGGCGGAAATGATGGCTTGTCCAGCCCTCACCTTGGGGAAGGTGATGGTGATGTCACCGCCGTTGTGGGTGATGTCTACAGTGCGCTTGTAGGGTTGCCCGTAGTGGGCCTGTGCCCAGATGTCGAGGTCGCGGACGACGGTCCTGCCGTTGATGGCGACATCAAAGCGGCGCAGTCCCTCGGCATCCTGCTGCCGGTACCAGGGCTCGACAAAAAAGAGTTCCACGCGGTATTTCCCAGCCTCGGCAGGAAAATGGTAACTGAGCGCATGACGGCCGAATCGGGAGGTCTGGAACAGCGGTGATGAGATGGCGTCATTGTGGGTCTGCGAGGTCTGATAGGGGGAAAGCCCTTCAAATCGTTCGCTCCATGAATGTGACCACAGACTGTCGTCCTGCATCCAGACATGGCCAAAACTGTCCTTGATGAGGTCGCCGCCGCAGTTGATGCGATAGAGATAGTCGTAGCCTTCCGCGGGTTGGAGGATGCTCTCATCCACCGTGGATGCGGCTGGGGCGATGGACTGCGGGTTGTAGTGTTGCATGTAGCGGTAATAGGCATCGGTGGGTTGCTCCCAGATGGTCAGCAAACCCTTGTGGTTGAACGGTCCCACCTTGTCGATGCGGCGCAGTCCCTCATCAGGTTGCCGCCGCCCGGGGTTGTCGTGGCTGACGAGCAGCCACTGGAAATGGCCGCACACGCTGTCGGCGACACTCTCAGCCAACAGCGCCTTTTTCAACAGCAGGTCGGCGGCACTTTCTTCGGTATATCCCTCTCCGGTGTGGTTGCCGAGGGTGCGCCAGGCACCGTACTCGCCGTTGAGCAACTGCTCGGGACGTTTCAGTTCGTTGCCGTAGTTGTCGGGGTCGCCGCCGTAGGTGCCGCTCCAGTTCTGTATGACGTTCCAGTCGGTGCCCTCACCGCCGTTGCAGGTGGTGATGAGCCGTTGCGTGCCACAGCGTGGGTCCATCTCGCGGATGATGTTGCAGCATTCCTCGGCGAAGTCACGGGGCAGTGTGCTCTCGTTCTGCAGTCCCCAGAGGATGATGGAGGGAGAGTTACGGCGCTCCTTCACCCACTGGCGCAGGTGGCGCTTGAACGACTCGCGGAACTCCGGTGTGTCATACCAGATGTGGGCGGAGAACTGCGGCCACCAGAGGATGCCCTCGCGGTCGAGCAATGTCTGATAGAGGAGGTTGTGGGGCTGGTGGGCGTCGCGGAAGGCGTTGAATCCTGTGTCCTTCACCAGTTTGATGCGGGCCTCGATTTGTTCGGGTGTAAAGGCGTGGCTCTGACCGAATTCATGCTCATACTCGCAGGTGCCGTTGATGAAGATGGGCTGTCCGTTGAGCAGGAAGCGCTGGTCGCCGTCTTTGCGGGTCAGCGGCCACGAGGTCGCGCAGATGCCATATGGCGTGCTGGTGCTCTCGGTGGTCTTGCCGCCGCGCTTGATGAGGGTACTGACATTGTAGAGATAGGGCTTTTCCAAAGTCCATAGGTTGGGCTGACTGAGCGCTGCCTGCTGCCGCACCGTGCGTGTCTCGCCGGCGGCGAGGGTGAGTGACTCGGTGAGGCGGATGACCTGTTTGCCGCTCTTCTCCAGCAGTCGGTTGACGAGGTCGAAGGTGATGGCCTCGGTGCTGTAGTTGCGCACCTCGGTCTCGACAAACAGACTGTCACAGGCTGCGTTGTTCCACACATGCACGCCGAAGGGTTCCACACGCATTGGGTCGGTGACTTCCAGCACCACGGGACGGAAGATGCCAAAGGGTTGGCTGCCTTCGCTGAAGCCCCATTCACTGCTGCATCCGCCGCACACCCACGGCATGTCGGTGATACCGGCGGGATGGGAGACGTTCACCGTAAGCCGATTGCTGCTGCCGGGTCGTATATAGGGGGTCACATCGAGGGTCAGCGTGGTGCGTCCGATGTCATGGCGGCCCAGCGCATGCCCGTTGAGGGAGATGTCGGCGTATGTGCCCACTCCCTCGAAGCGGATAAAGAATCGCTTGCCTTGGAGGTCGGGCACTTCGAAGGTCTTGGCGAAGGTCGCCTCTCCATGCAGGTTGCCATGCTCAAACTGTACGGCTCCGTAGTAGTCGTCGAGGTTGATGGGGATGTCGGTCTGAAATGTTTTCCCTTCGTGCGTCACTTCCCAATGGTCGTTGAGCGATTGCACATAGCGATGACCGGTGGGCTCTGGGGCGGGGAAATGCACCTCGCTTGCACCGAGATGCTTGGAGGTGGCGAGGGCGATGCCGCGCTGCCCGGCATGGTTCACGGCGCAGTAGAAATGGTAGACCACCCCGTCGTGCCTCACCACGCAACTCTTGTGGGCGAACATCTCGTCGTAGGGTTTGGAGGGGATGATGAGATCGGGTCCTGTCCAGTCCTGCCAGTGCACCAAGTCATAACTGGCGGCGAAGGTGTTGTAGGCGTTGTATTCGCGGGTGGGGTTGTAGGCGGAGAAATAGTACATCACCCATACGTCGTCCATGCGCACGAGTTGGGCGTCGCCCGTAATGGTGCCGTCGCTGTCGTGGGCAAAGACGGGGTTGCCGCTGTAGCGTTTCCATCGCTTCATGTCCTTGGAGAGAGCGATGCCGATGCGCTCGCCTTTGGGGTGGGTATCATCCTTGCCGCCGGCATTGTAGAACATCACGAATGGATATTTCTCCTCTCCCCTGATGCGCTGCCGCTTGTCTTTGATCCAATAGATGGTGCTCTTGTATTGTGTCAGTTGCTCCCACCACTGCGCGTCAGGGTCGTCATAACTCATCAGGGGGGCGGGTTGCGTGTCCCACTGATGGGGTTGAGTGATGTCGCCTGCTGTCGATGCGATGCCGATGCTCAGAGGGGCGTTCACCGCCTCATAGCCTGTGCCTGGTCCGCCGATATAGGTCATCCAGTGCTTTCCCTTGTAGGCTTGCATCTCATGGCTGCCTTCCCATTCATAGTCGATCAGCGCAGGAAATCCGCCCCGCTGGTTTTGGTCCCAAAGGCCATGATCTTTATTCTTTTCGCTCTGAGTTTTGATCTTTGAGTTTTGTTCTTTGATCTTTGATTCCTGTGCTTGAAGAAGGGCTGTGTTATCCCCTCCCCCTCCTTTGGAGGGGGTCGGGGGGAGGTTTAAAATCTTCCCCTTGATCTCCCAGTGCAACAGGTCGTCGCTCTCGGCGAGCCATGTCTCATAGCCCCGGCCGTCGGTGCCGTCCTTGCCGTCATAGCACACGAAGGTCATATACCATCTGCCGTCCTGGCGAAACACCGTCGGACAGTCATATTTGCGATCATTGGATTCGGGGGCCACCACCATCCCATATTTGTAGGGCGTGACGGAGGCCTCGTAAATCTCCTGCATGCGCTTCTGGGGAATGGCCTGTCCCATCGAGGCGAGACAGCCAAGCATGAGGATTGTGGCAGTGATGGATATTCTCATTTTTTGGGGGATTTTCTTTTTTCTAGATCTTCTAGATCTTCTAGATTTTCTAGATTTTCTAGATTCTCTAGATCTTCTAGATTCTCTAGATCAATTAAATAGCCAGTCTACTTCGTCGCCGGCGCCTTGGAGACCGGCATCGCGGGGACGCAGCACATCAGAGGTGAAGCCTGCCACCATGATGATGCCTTTGGGGAGGTGGATGACATGTTTTCCTGCTCCGAAGTGATAGGCATGGATATTCACTTTGGGCATGCCCGTCATGTTGACGGCATTGGTGATGACAGGTTCTGCCTGACCGTATTCGTTGCCGGTGGCGTCGACTTCCAGTTTGGGGGGCTTGGCATATTTCGTGTCATCATCGACGAAGAAGCCCACCAGCATGTTCACGGGCTGACTGCAGGTGAAGACCACTGTCGTGCCCTCGATGCGGGTGGTGTCGCGGTTGAGGATGATGCCCTGCAGCCCTTGCAGTTCGGGGGCAAGTGAGTCGATTCTTTCGTTGCGGTTCTCATAGAGCAGGGCATCCTTGGCGAGGAGGGCTGTCGATGGTGTTTTGGGGGTGAGGCTCGCGATGTCCTTCTCCGAGATGGGGGCTCCGGCATAGAACAGGTCCACCGTGGCTGCCTTGGCAGGACGGATGTTCTCCGCTTCGCTGCCGTTCTGGGGATTCTTCAGTTCGGCGATGTGCTTTTTGAGGTTGGTGAGTTCCTCCTCATAGACGGGCACCATCTCGCGCCAGGTCTTGTATTTCCCGTTGTTGCCGCCGATGGGGATGCGCCGCTGTCCGGTCTGCATCGAGTTGGCATAGAGATAGGTGCTGTCGGTCAGGTTGGCGAGTATCTTCCACATGCTGAGGCTCTTTTCCAATGGTTCCACGGCCTTGTCGAGATAACTGATGTCTTTGTTCCATTTGTAGTTGAGCACTTGTTGGGCGGAGAGCACTTTCTGTTGGAACGACAGGGCGAAGAAGGCGTAATTGGCGATGTCCAGTCCGATGCGCTGCAGTTCGTCGGCATGGCGGGTGGCTTGGGCATTGGCCACGAATTCAAAGGCTTCGGATGCTGCCTTGGCATGGGCGACGCATTGGTCGGTGATGCTGAGGGGCAGTTCGCCTTGATGTGCCTGGTGTTTCCATTCCTTTTCCACATATTCGATGAGTTTCTCGCCCTGCGGACCGCAACTCTCATAGAATCCTGGATAGATGGTGTATTTGTAGGGGTTCACCAACTGACTCATCTTCATGCCCAAAAGCAGGGTCTGGCGGTTGCCCTCGGTGATGCCGAAACGACGGATAAGTTTGGGCGCGATCTCTCCGACTTCATCGTATGCCTTGAGCAGGTGGGCGGCGGCGTCCATGCTGATGCCGAAGTGGTCGGCGAGTTGCCGCTGCCAGAAGAGACTGTCGGCCTCATGATGACTGTTCCACGCATAGCGTCCCCAGCATTTGTACCACATCCAGTCGCGGTCGATCTGCAGCAGTCGCTGTCCGTCGGGCAGGCGGTCGGCGGTGTAGGGCCAGTCCCAGTAGGAGGCCTGGGGATAGAGATGGAGTCCCTTGGAGTGGTGCACGCGGTGCATGGCTGCCACTGTCTTTTGAGTAAAGGCGGGTGATGACCAGCGCCAGGGTTCCAGATTGGCGAGGATATGCACGTTGTCGATGTGGATGGGAGCGGCCTCGGCCAGTTTCCTGTGCGTCTCGCCCCAGGGACCGCCTGGCTCATAGGTCGTCAGACTCTCGCCGGTGTATTTGCTCATCGTGTAGATGTTGGGGTAGAGGGGCAGCGATTTCGCCAGCACCGTGGGACCGTCGGTGTCGTGCGACCGCAGGATGATGGGGGGTGTGTCGGTGCGGCCCGAGGCGGACAGTCCGTCCCTGATGCCGGGGATGATGGTCTCGGTCATCCATTTGATGTCGTTGTCGATGCCCGACATGGCCTCACCCAGACATACGAGGAATCCCACATCGGGGTATTTCTGCACGAAGGCGGCGATGGATTTCCGGGTGTAGTCGGCGATGAGGGGGGTGATGGGTCGGTTGCGGTCCTGTGTCTTGATGCCGTAGTGGTCGGCGAAGGGTTTGGAGACGATGATGTTGTAGAACATCTGGATGATGCGGATGCCGCGGCGGTTGCCTTCCGTGGTGAGGAAGGTGAACATGTCCTGGTTTTTCTGCATCGTAGCATCGTCTACCTCTGGCGCGAAGGGATAGTCATCAAGTTTGACGAGTGAGGCAAAGGGATGGCCGTTCCACAGATAGACGGTGTTCATGTTGTTCTCCGCCAACAGGTCGAGGTAACGCGTCCACAGTGCCTTGTCATAAAACCAGGGGAAGTTCTCGGGCGTGTAGGGGTACTCATATACGCGGTGACCGGGCAGGTATTCGGTCTTCTGCAGTCCCACGCAGGCTCCCCGGAGTTTCATCTCAGGCACCTCCCTGACGGTGGTCAGCGTACTGAGGGTGGGGTCGGCCTGATACAGTTCCAATAAACGGTTGGCGCCGTAGATGGCTCCGCTGCCGTCATTGCCGGTGATGCTCACTTTCTTGCCTTTGCGGGTGATGGTGAAACCCTCGGCCTCTCCCTTTCCGCTGACGGCGATGGTGATGGCCAACCGCTTGTCGATGCCACTCAACCGCGACGCAGCATACTGGGTCTGCGGGGTGTTGGTTTTCACCTTTACCTTGCCCGATATCGACATGGCTGTCATCATGAGAAGGGTCAACAGGATGGTCCTCATCAGGTAGTCATTAGATTTGCTTTTCATACTCATTGTAGTAGTCCGTTTATTAGGCTTTTGGCCGTTGGCTTTTGGCCGTTGGCAGATGTTCTCAGATGCTCATTTCGCACCTTTTGTTTGCAAACTTACTAAAAAAATATCAAATCTGATGGCATATCCCCAAAATAGTTGAATACTTTTTCCCTCTCATGCGACATCTTTTATACCCCCTTGACCGTTTTGTCGCAAATTTGTCCTCGTGCCTCATCTACTTCTGCATGAAATCGTGAAAAAAGTTTTCCAGAGGTGATTTCATCCCTATCTTTGCATCAGAAACAACAAAGCAACAATAATTACAAACTAAAAAAATAACGATTATGAAAGCAGCAAAATTTTTCCTGGCAGCACTTATGTGCTTGATGGTCTCCACCGCATGTTTCGCAGATGACCATATCATTTCTCCCAATCAGTTGCCCAGTGCAGCAAAAGTCTACATTAAGAACCATTTCAAAGGACAACACATCGTCTATGCCGAGGTTGACTATGACTATGGCCGTAGAAAATACGAGGTGAAACTCGGGAATGGAATCGAACTCAAGTTCGACGCTCGTGGCAACTGCTATGAAATCGACCGCGACGGTGATTACTACCGTGCTAAAGCCAAGTTCCACAAAGGGAATGCCCGTGTGAGAATTCAATACGACGACGATGATGACGATGACTTTTTCGATGATTGATTCTACCTTCCCATCATCAACAAAAATTTCCCCTTTTTAGGGGGATTTTTTTTTGTACCTGGGTATCTAGAGGAACTAGAAAATCTAGAAGATCTATAGAATCATCTCCAATCGCCCAAACACTTGATATCAGCAATATTCGCAAGAGTATTCTCTCACCTCTTACTTCTCTCCTCTAAAAAACTCCTTACCTCTCACCCCTCACCTCTAATAGGAATACATCGGTCGCCGAGGATGAGGGTGCCGCGGCCACCGTCGCTGCGGACGGTCACGCCATCGGGTCGGACGGAGACCTCTATTTTGCCGAAGGGAGTGGGGACACAGCCTTCCATCCACTCCAGTCCACCGAGACAGGGGCGCACCTCATACTCATCATAGCCGGGTTTGGTGGGGCGCACACCGAGGAAATACTTGCCGAGGATGTATATCGGACTGGCTCCCCAGGCGTGGCAGAGACTCTTGCCGTAGGGACGGCCATACATCGCGAGATGCTGCGTGCCGTGTTCCGACGGGATGTATTTCTCCCAAAAAGTTGTGGCTCCCTCGCGCAGCATACCGCCCCAGTAGGCTTTCATCTCTGGCAAAACTGTCGCTTGCATGCCCATTGCGCAGAGCGCTTCCAGTTCATAAAAACGCATATAGGGGGTGGTGATGGCTTCCACCTGCTCGTTGAGCAGCACATGGCGCAGGATGGCCTGTTGCTCCTCTGGGGTGGCATAGCCGTAGATGATGGCGAACATGTTGGGGAATTTCGTCACCATGTCATTCATCTCCCCGTCCTCGATGGCGTGGAGGAAGGCGTGGCGCTCCTCATTCCAGAAAGTCGTTTTTACTTTCGACAACAGGTCGGCGGCAAGGGCACCGTATCGGCTGTCGATGCCCAACAGCGTGGCGCAGGTGTGCATCGTCTCCAGGGCTTTGCAGAAGAGCAACTGCTCGAAGCAGAGCGTGCCGCGCTTGTGCATCGGGAAGTCCACCCAGTCGACAAAGATCCAGTCGTCGGACTGTCCCTCTGCCATGCCGTCGGCATTGGTGCGGTTCAGTACGTATTCCATGAGGGTCACCATCCGGGGCCACATCTCTCGCACAAAGGTGAGGTCACCGGTGTAGAGGTAGTAGTCGAGGATGGACTTGAACCAATAGAACGTGTAGTCCATGATGGTGTTGACATGCGCTGTCACGGGGTCTTTGCCGCACAACTGACGGATGGTGCGCTTCACACATTCGCAGTCAAAGCGCAGGTAGTAGTTCATCAGATAACTTTGGATGGCATCGCCGCTCCAGGTCCAACGGTCGCGCTTGATGCCGTCGACAAAGAACTCGCGGGTGGTGAGGTCCATGGTGTAGGCGGCGACCTCCCAGATGCGGTTCAGTTCCTCATCGGAGCAGCGGAACGTACCGCTGCGTTGCTCGTCAAACGGGGCATATTCTGCATCCATGGCGACACCGTCATAGCCTCCCTGAAGGGTTTCGATATACACAAAACGGAATGCCTTGCTGTCCAGTGTATAGGTGCGAGTGCCTTCATCAGTCAACCGCTCCTGGTCCTTGTCGCTCAGCATGTCGAGGGTCTCACAGTGCTCCTTGTCAAGGGCTTCCTCGCGGCTTTCTCCGTAATAGATGCCAACGGTTCCGCTCAGTCCCCTGATCTTCAGATACCCAAAAGTCTCGCGCCCGAAATCATAGAGCAGGCCTCCGTCTTTTATCTTCTCACAGCCGACAGGACACATCTCCCTGCGCTCCAACTGATAATGGGAGGGAGGCGTGTCTTGGCGGTTGAAATGCCACGAACCGGCTGGCACGTAGATGCCAGAACCGTGCGCGACACCGTTCTCATCAATCCATATCTTGTCTTCATAGGTGACCTGCCAGGAGGAGTCGGTGCTGATGGTCTTCCCTTCGATCAACAGGGCGGGCGGAGTGGCTTGGTTCCATACCTTGACACTCAGTTGGTGCACTCCCTTGGGGATATGCTGCTGCGTGTGGGGATATTGCAGTTTGCCGTCGATGGAGAAGTTGAATTTCCCTTCCGCCACGACGGTGATGGTCTCATCCTCATCGAGGTCGACGGTCTTGGTAAACTCCACCGTAGGCCAGTGAGAGTCCTGTTTCCAGAATGGTGGAAACATGGCGCCCCGCTCCGTGCGCCGGTTGTTGAACTTATTGCCCAGCCAAATCTCAAAGTCGCCGGGATACCATATCCATGTGGCCATATTAAGGATTAAGAATGATGGATTAAGGATTAAGAATTATGATTACATCTACTTCTGGTGATCCCAAACTCCTACACTCCCAAACTCCTGTTCTTGTGCACCAACAATGCCATCAGGAACCCCACGACGAAGATAGTGGTGGTGCCGAGCACGATGGCAAGATACTCATGCAGGTGAATGCCGGGGAGGTCGTAGATGCCGGCGAGGGAGATCCACGCGATGACGGCGATGCCGGCCACACAGCCGATAAGGGCTGCCCACTGGCCTATGCGCCGGGGCAGGATGCCTAAAAGGAACAGTCCCAGCATGCCGCCAGAGAAGATGGACGAGAGTTTCCACCAGGCATCGATGATGCTCTCCACACTGAGCATGGCGATGGCCACCACAATGCCGATGATGCCTACGATGCAACTCGACAGGCGCAGCACCATCACGTCGCGGCGCTCGGTGGAGTGCTTGGCGAGGGGCTTGTAGTAGTCGGTGAGGATGATGGTGGCTGCTGAGGTGACACTGGTGGACACCGTACTCATGCCGGCGGCGAAGATGGAGGCGATGAGCAGACCGCGCAGACCCATTGGCAGACCGTGCACGATGAAGAACGGGAATACGTAGTCGGGCTTGGCGGCGATGTCATCGGGCAGCAGCCCCGGATGGGCGGTGTAGTAACTGTAGAGCGCCGATCCGATGAGGAAGAAGAGGGCGGAGACGGGGATGAACAGGTAACCGCCAAAAAGGGCGGAGAACCGGGCGTCGCGGTCGGTTTTCGCTGCATGGTAGCGCTGCACGTAGTTCTGGTCGATGCCGTAGTTCTGCAGGTTGATGAAGATGCCGTAGATGAGGCACACCCAGAAGGTGGAGGTGGTGAGGTCGGAGGTGAATGCTCCGAGTGAGAACTTGTTGCCCTCGGGGGAGTGGATGGCGAGGTCGAACACCTGACCGGGCCCCTCGGGCATGGAGAAACAGAGGATGGCGAGGCACAGCAGCGCGCCGCCGATGAGGATGATGCCCTGGATGGCGTCGGCCCAGATTACCGCCTTCAGTCCGCCGAGCATCGAGTAGATGATGATGGCTACCGACGTGGCGATGATCACCATGTGCAGGTTCCATCCCATGAGGATGTGCATCGGCACGGCGAGCAGGTAGAGGATGCTGCCCATGCGGGCTATCTGCGTGAGCAGGTAGCAGGCGGAGGCGTAGAGACGTGCCCAGCGGCCAAACCTGTCTTCCAAAAAAGTGTATGCCGACACGCTGCCTCCTTTCCGGTAGAAGGGCACGAAGTAACGGGCGGCGAAATAACTGGCGATGGGGATGGAGAGCGAGAAGACAAAGGCATTCCAGTTGGAGGCGAAGGCCTTGCCGGGATAACCGATGTAACTGATGCTCGACACGTAGGTGGCAAAGATGCTCATGCCCACCACCCATCCGGGCAATGAGCGGCCGGCCTGGGTGAAGTCGGCTGAGGTGTTGTCCTTCTTGTAGAACGAACAGCCAAAAACGACCACTCCCAGGGTGAAGACGAGGAAGATGATGAGGTCGATGGTGTTCATATCTTCAGTTTTCCGTTCTCAATGGGAAGTGCGGCAAGTGCCTTGCTGATCTTGTCGCGCTCGGGTGGGTCAAACTTGTAGAAAGGTGAGGCCACGAAGTCGTCCTTGATGATGCCGAGCAGCGAGAGGGCGCACTTCAGACCCTTGAGGTAACTCGACCCGTGCTTGCCCACCGTGTAGATGGTGGTGGAGATTTGCATGATGAGTTGCTGCAGTTGGATGATGCGCTGCAGATGGCCGGCCTTGGCTGCGTCATACATGGCCACATACAGTTCGGGAAACATATTGGCACCGCCGTTGATGCCGCCATGGGCTCCCAGGAGCACACACTCTCCGGTGATCTCCTCCGGACCCACCAGCATGGCGAAGTCGGGCCGCTCGCGCATCTTGTAGAGCACCGACTGGAAGTAGACGGCATTGGCGGAGGAGTCCTTGAATCCCACCACCTGCGGATTCTGTGCGATGCGGCGGACAGTGTCGGGGGCGAAACTCACCTTCACATGCGAGGGCATGTTGTAGAGGAACACGGGCAAGGGCAACTGCGGAACGAGTTCCTCATAAAACTGTGCCAGTTCGGGTTGACCGGGTGCGAAGTAATAGGGTGGGGCGGACACCACGCCGTCGGCACCTGACTCGGCGGCGACGCGGGCGAGGCGGATGCTTTCCACGATGGAGGTGTCGGTGACACACACCAGCAGGGGCAGCCTGCCGTTGTTGATGCGGGCGGCCTGCTGTATCATCTCCTTGCGCAACTTGTAACTGAGGCTCTGTTCCTCACCGGTGGTGCCGAGGATGAACAGACCGTGCACACCGCCTTCGATGAGGTGCTCTATCAGGTTCTCAAGACTCTCCGTGTCGAGGGTCTCATTGTCTTTCAGTGGGGTGACCAGCGGCGGGATGATGCCGCTCAGTGGGTGTTGGTTGATCATAATGCTATATTTTAATCCTATGGCCTGATGCCGGCCTTCGTCTTGATGCTGTCGGCCACCATCGGACCGTTGTTCTCCCAGGTGTTGCCCGGACCATTGGAGTTTTTGAGATATTTCTCCGTGGGCGTCCAGTTGTTCCTGACGGTGATATACGATGATCCTTCGTCGGTGTAGAGGTAGAACCAGTGCTCGGGGTCGTGCACGTAGCCGGGGGTGTAGATGTCGCTCACCACATTCGCCTCGATGAGGGAGTGGGGCTGTGCCCCGAGCGTATAGATGCCGGCGGTGTCATACATGTGGCGGGCATAGTGGTGGATGAGATTGCCGCGGATGGTGTTGTCGGCCATCACACAGGTCTGCTGGTTCCAGCCCCAGCCCATGCTGATGCCGGTGTAGGAGACGTCGGAGATCTCATTGTGCTCGATGGTGATGCCGCGCACGAAGCCGGCAGCGATGCCGATGCAGCCCCAGTCTTCGTTGGTCGCATCGTGGATGCGGTTGTCGGCAATGGTCAGTCCGGTGCAGATCTCCCGCATGTCGGACACCCGGTAGGGCAGGTGGGCCTCCTGGGCTTCCGAACCGAAGGTGCCTGCCAGGATGGCGGTGCCGCCGATGTCCTCAAAAGTGCAGCGGCTGATTTTCCCTCCTTGGGTGAAGGTGTGGTAGTCGAGGCCGGTGGAGGCGCAGTGCTCAAACCTGCAGCGGTCGAACACCACATCGGTGGCTCCGTTGACAGTGACGGCTGCGGCGGGACGTCCCACCCATCCTTGGTTGTCGAGTTTGTGGTCGCCGTTGGGCCGACTGATTTGGGGACGTATCTTGTAGGCTTCTGTCATATACATGCCTGCCTGCAGCGGCGCATGGCCTTGCAGACTGGGCCGCAGCCAGGTGGCATGGCGGAAGGTGATGCCGGTGAGGGTCACGTCGGTGACGGGTCGGTCGGGGGTGCCTTCCACCTTGAGCAGGGTCTCCAGCGCGGGCACCTCCACCTCGGCGGTGCGCATGTCCTCTCCCTTACGGGGCATGTAGTACAAACGTTCTTCCTTGGTGTCAAGAAACCATTCTCCGGGGGTGTCGAGCAGTTCTTTGGCATTGGTGAGATAAAAGGCGGAGTTGTGGCCGTCGGTGGTCACCATGGGCGAGGGCCAGGGGTGCATGAAGTGTACGTGGCTCTCTGGCTGGTGGAAAGTGATGGCGGCACTTTCACCCGCCACCCGGATGTCCTTGATACGGAGGTTGGCGATGCACCACATCTCATGGAGCACCATCTCCACTTGCCGGGCATGGAGCACTTTCCTTACGGCAGCGGCGGGCACATAGATCACCTCGTTTTTCTTGTCCACAGACTTGATGCGCCACATCTTTTCGAAGTCCTCTACATCGCGGGCGCGGATGGCTTTCTGGCCATTCACCCACATCTGGCGGAACTCCAGCGGACGGCCGTTCCACTGGGGCACGTCTGCCACCCACCACTTGCCTTGCTTCCGCCAGCCTTTGATCTGCACGCCACCGCTCAGGATGGTGCCCTCCTCGGCGATGATGCGGGTATGGTTGTCTTCGGGGCGCAGGATGACAGGCTGCGACAGACGGTAGGTGCCGGCGTGCAACCGCAGGGTGGGGTTGTCGCCCTCATGGTGCAGACGGGCCAGGCGCGCTTGCTGCAATGCCTGCTCAATGGTGTATTCGCCGGGTTGCACCTCAATGACCAGTGGGTCTGAGGCGTGAACTGCCGTAGAAAGCAGCAGCATGGCGAGGGTCAGTATCCTGCGGGCATCCATACGGTCATTTCACTTTTTCCACGGTTGCCCCACGCATAGTAGGGTATCAGACAGATGGTTTTCTTCTGTTTCTTTGCCGAGGCATCGCGGTAGAGCGTGCCTTTCCATGAGGCTTCGCTGCGTACGAGCACCTCACCTTCGAGGGCCATGATGCGGCTGCCGGCGATGCGTGTCTCCACTGGGGTGAAACGGGCATCGGTGGGGATGACGATGTCATCGATGTCGGCTCCTCCGAGGTCCTGACTCTCGGCGCAGTAGACAATCGGTCCGCGCAGGACGGCCACCTGTCCGCGGGCTTCCTCAACGAGGGGGTTGGCTTCCACGATGTGGGTTTCCATCGGCATGTCGATGGTGATGGCATCGCCTTTCCGCCAGGTGCCTGAGAGGATGAGATATCCGTTGTCCTCGGTTGCTGTCACACCATTGCTGGCGCTCACCTGCATGGTTCTGCTCCATTCAGGATGGCGCAGGCGGAACGTGATGGCTTTCTTGCCTTTCAGTTGGCTGATGCGCAGGGTCACCTTGCCGTCCCAGGGATAGTCGGTCTCCTGAGTGAGAGTGATGGCGCCCACACCGTCCACGGCCGTGGTGAGAGTGTTGGCTCCGTAGAGGTTGACGGAGATCTCATTCTTGCCCACGGCATAGGCATAGTCCTGCACCTCACACAGCGTGCGCAGCGTGTTGGGTGGACAGCAGAAGCAACTGATGTATTTCTTGCGCTCCTTGGGCCAGCGCAGGGTGTAGGGCAACTCATCGCTGAGGCGCAGGGGGTTGGTGTAGAAATAGCACTCACCGTCGAGGGAGATGCCGCTGAGGATGCTGTTGTAGTAGCAGTTCTCCATGATGTCGGCATACTTGCCGTTGCCGGTGGCGAGCAGCATGCGCCAGTTGAACAGCATGTTGCCGATGTTGGCACAGGTCTCGTTGTGGGCGGTCGACTGCGGCAACTGGTAGGGACGGCCGTAACTCTGGTGCACCTTTTGGATGTTGTCGGGTTTGTAGTCGGTGCCGTCGGGCGAGGTGCCGTCATACAGGGCTCCGCAGGCTCCCGTGATATACATCTTGCGGGTGACGATGTCATCCCAGATCGAGGTGAGGTTGCGCATGAGTTGTTCCTCGCCGTCCTCGATGAAGAGGTCGGTGACTCCGGCATACAGATAGTTGGCCCTCACCGCATGGCCCATGGCGTTGTACTGCTCACGGAAGGGGATGCGGTCCTGGTTGTCGTCGGTGCCGTTCTTCACCATCCCACGGATGTCAATGAACTGTTTCGACAGTTCCAGGTATTTGGGGTCGCCGGTCTCGCGGTAGAGTTCGGCGATGGCCATATAGTGGGAGGGACAGATGGCGTTGCCGGCGAGTTCCTCGGGGGCGTTCTTGCAGAAGTTGTACAGGAAATCGGCGGCCTTGACGGCGGCGGCGAAGAGCGTGGTCTTGCCGGTGGCGCGCTTGTGGATGATGCCGGCGGTGATGAGATGACCGAGGTTGTAGGTCTCGAAGTTGAGTCGGTTGCCAAAAGCGGCATCATCCTTCGTACCTACCGCGGTGCCCACCACGGTGTTGTCGTTGTCTCCCTTTTCTTGTTCAGCCAACCGCTTGTTGAGTTCGGCGATGATGACGGGGGTGTGGATGTAGCCGTCGGCACGCTGCGACTTCACCACGCATCCGATGAAACGGTCCATGATGCGGTCGAGTTCGGGGTCGTGGTTGACGGCATAGATGGCGGCTACCGCCTCCAGCCATTTGTACATATCGCCATCGTGGAAGGGCGGTCCGTGGTGCACGCCTCGTTTCTCTCCCGACGCGATGAGGAAGTTGTTGAATCCCTTGCCCTCATCGGTCTGCCAGGTGGCCCACATGCTCTGCAGCGACGTCTTGCTGAACACCTCGAAGCGCTCACCCCAGAAACCCTGGTTCCATGTCACCGCATTCAGGGGCACGGCATTCATCACGGCATGCAGACTCCCGTGGGTGTCGGTGATGCCGCCCCGCTGTTGCGCCATGCACGGAACACCCATCATCAGCACCGCCGCCGTTATCAATGTATATGTTGCCTTTCTCATTGCTTGGTTATTTATTCCATTTTTGTATTTGTTCAACTTTTTGTGACTATTCAGCGAATATCTAAAGAGATTGCCTACGGCGAGAAATTTTAAGAAAATGTTTAAGAAAATTATAAGAAAATATTTTTTTTACCATTTTTTTTATTCATTTTTTTTTCATTTGACTTCCGCTTCGCACGTCGACCGATGGTTCTGCCCGTCAGGGCACTCCAAATGATGATTCGCTGAATAGTCACAACTTTTTGGAGATTAGGAGATTTGGAGTTTAGACAATAGAACTGATGATTCATCGTATGTATAGGCTATGACTTGCATGAGTAATGTCTACACTCCTACACTCCTACACTCCTACACTACTCTCAACTTGCGGAAGTTGAATAAAGTAACCTCTCACCTCTCACTTCTCACTTCTCACCTCTCACTTTTTGCTCCTCTCTCCCCACGCCTCGCGCTCTTTCTGGATGTCATAGCCACGTGCTGAGAGATAGTTGTTGATGCGTCCCTTGTATTTCTTGAACGTCTCATGCTTCTTGTTGGAACTCTCTGCGTCGATGGCGAGTTCGCGGGCCTCCTTGAGCCAGATCATGATCTGCTGCTTCTCCACATCCTTAAGAGAGGGTATCATCTCGAGGTAAGCCTTGTAGGTGACGTTGACCACATCATAGGTCATCACATTCTTCACTTTCTCTATCTCCTGAGGTTTGAGATAGCGGGCAAGATCGGCATCGAAGTCAAAGTGTGAGCGGTACAGGCGTGAGTCGCATAGGGCTTCAGCCAACTGCTTGTTGGTCTTTTTCAGGGAGTCGCGCTCGGCGTAGATGTCGTTGAGTTTGAAATAGCGGTTGGAGATGATGTTGGCGACATTCTGTCCCATGGGAGTCCAGGTGATGCTCAGTTCATCAGTGGCCTTCTGCGCACGTCCGATGATGGTCTTCACGTATCCTGCCTCGCGTCCCGCGCTGTCGAGGGGCACCTCGGCGGTGGGGTAGGAGTTGAAAGTCTCTTTCAAATAGCGCACGTTGCTGCCATAGTTCATCTTCACATTGCGCACCATCTTCACATCACGGCTGCGCTCCACAAACAGCCACCCGCTCCAACCCATGTCATCGAGTGTGCGCTTGATGGCAGGCATGTTGATGGCAGGGTCGTTGCACAGCCACACGCTGTCGGTGCTGCTGGCATGGATGGCACAGATATTCTTGGCACCCAGTTTGCGCATGTCCTTGCAGATGTCCCAGCCACTCTCCACGATGGTCTGCCATTTGTAAAAGATGGCGATGCCGTCGCTGCCGATCTCACGCAGCAGTTTCAGGTTACCCTTCGCGTCGAGGGGGGTGTCGATGCCGACGCGTTTGCCACGGGCCTTGGCTGCCTCGCCGATCTCATGCAGACGCTTGGTGATGACGGCGCGCTTGGCCCGGTCGGTGGACCAGTCGTTGCCGCAACCGCCAAGGGGGAGGAAGGCCACTTTCGCCCCGCCCATCTTGTCCATGGTGTCGAAGCAGTCGCCTACCAACTCCAGATAGGTGTCTTTCTTGGTGAGGTCCTGGGCATAGAATCCGCTCATGGCGACGGCTCCTACCTGGATGCCGAGACTGTCGGCGGTGCGTTTGAACACCTCGGCTTGCTTCGGGTCGCGCAGCGCGTTGTCGAAGGCCTCGCGGTTACCAAGTCCGCCCATGTCCAGTTCTATACCGTCGCAGCCCAACTGCCTGGCCAGATCAAACTCACCAAATTTCTGGCGTTTGAGAATCATCCAGTCGCAAACGCCTACCTGATAGCGCTCCTGTGCCATCAAGTCTATGGGTAGCAACAACATCAATGCTGCCACCATCAATGGGAAAACACGTGTCTTATTCATACACCAAAAAAAAGGGATTGGTTAATGCTTTTCTGCCAGTTCTTGGATGGAATGAAGGATGCGGATCTTGAGGGCTTCCCTTTCCTGTGTGGAAAGGGGGCGCACCATGCAAACATAAGTCTGCATGTTGGAAGAATGGTCGGTGCCTGTTTCTTTCTTGCTCATCTTGTCCTTCATTTTTTATAGGACATGAAAAGAGCAGGAATGTAACCAAAAAAACGATATGAACTTCTCTTTATTCAAAACATTGAAAAATGAGCCCACCTTAAAAAGTGATGAGTATTAGGGGCATACTTTTATAAGTGGACTGTCGGCAAAGGGCAGGGAAAAGACGATTTGCAGGATTGTTGTTACCCATAAATCCTTTTCAACGGCCTGTGGCGGTATATGTTTAGTTCCCGCCACATTCTGCAAGGCGGCTATTTGCTCATCTCTTGTGAGTTCCCTCCAGATAATCATGAGTCTTTGTTTAACAACTCGTTCAACATTTTCTGAATCCACTGCGGCATGAGTTTCAGATCACTTTTGATGTCATGCTCTTGGATGTAGTCATTCAGAAAGTTCCTTAACACGCTCTTTTGCTCGTCTGTTACATGGCCGTTGCCAATGCTTTTCAGGGCCAGACAGAGGGTTGCCATCGTCTTGTCCTTAAATGCAAAGTTCTTGGGAACTCCACGCTTAAACTCAATGGTGGTGTTTCCTGCTGTCAGTTTCCTGGCAGAACCGCTTGTCAGGAAAACGATTTTCATAGGAACCTGCGTAGAGAGGCCGAAGTAGTTCTCAGCGGCAAGTCCAGACATCAGTACTTGGGCATGGTCACGCCTCGCAATGGCCTCTGCTATTTCCGTTGGACTGGGGAATACGGGACCAAACTTGGTGACGATCGTCTTCAGATAGACACCGTTAGCCAGACGGACAAGTTTGCCCTCCCTTACATATATGGAGAGCAGGTCGCCAATGTAATCTTGGTCATATTGCGGGAAGTCTGACGCAAAAAGCAACGATTTATTCTTTGTACGTTTGAACTTCTTTTCAACTATCTGAGATATAGACATGTCGTTATCTGAATTAACAATAATTCGCACCGAAATTTTTGCAAAATTACGGAAAAAATTTCAAATAAACAAATAAATACAAAGAAATGAAACGTGTGTGTGCTAGCAATTGCAAAAATGCGGGCATACATAAAGTATACCCCTACAGTGGTTGATTAGGTCGACCTTTTAAAGTGGACGTAGTTCAGGCGGATTTAACAGTTTAGGCGGATTTGCAATCCGCCTAAACCTAATATAAGCATTTTTAATGCGCTTGAATCATCATCTCAGTCTCACTGATTCTACTGCTGGATTCTTCTCTAATATGACCTGTCTACTTCATCTGGGGTGAAAGTGACGGATTCAAGTTCCAAAACAAAATCATCCGTAGCGAAATCACCTGAATAAGTGTTTGCTAATGATTCTCCAACCACTAGATTTGTGAAATCCAATGTTTCTTCCCATGTACTGTAATATTTCGCATCAGTCAACGTTTCATCCTTAGCAATAAGATATGGTGTCAGACTTATCTTTATTTTCGGTTTACTTGATTTGACCCTCCAATTGTGCGTGTAAAATCCAGGATTCAATTCACCAGCATCCTTCGACTTGTGATATTTTGTTTTATCATTTTTGTCGTTGTTATCAATAAGCCCCCATTCTCTGATATTTCGGCTTCCCACGACATGAGTTGTTGTGGTGAAATGACAAGTATAGACATACGAATTTTCCCCTTGTGACGCAGTAGCACCATTCTCTTGCAGTCCTATCAGAGAAATGGAAGGAGTGGTTGACGAGAATGAAATGCCCTTATTGAAGACAGTATATTTCCCATCTCGAGATGAGGCATAGCAGGGAATACATGAGTAGGAATGATTCTCGCTCAAACCAGTCAGTTCTGCCTTGATTCTGGTTCCCTTTGGCGTGTCCCAATTGATAGGTTTGTCAATGTCACATGGATAATACATGATGGCCTCATTCCCTAACTTCACCAAGAAACCAGGATAATAGTCAATAAATTTGCTCATGTAGCCTGGGTCATCAAGTATATATTCTGCCGTGAAAATAAGTTTAGATTTGTCATCATTCCATTTACGTCCCACCCTAAACGATTTGTCATTCATTTTTGGGAAAAAATAAGTCTGCCAAATTGGTTCCCAGGTGAGAAAATTGAGTGTCCACACGGCACTGGCTTGCAAATCATAACGATTGATTTTTTCTCCCGTTTCAACTTGTTCTTTATTGTTTTCTAATTCTTTTTCTTTATCTTCTTTTTGACCTTTTAGCATATCATAATATTCTTGGTCATAAAGAAAAGGACTTGATACATCTTGTGATAATTCTTCTAAAAGTTCAGACTCAGGTAAATTATTAAACCAATCTTCAACTTCTTTAGTATCTTCGATTACAGCTAAAATTATTTCATCTGTTAATATCTCATCAGATAACTCCTTCGCAGCCTTATCTACTGCTTCTTTTACTTCTTTTAACTGTTCTGAGTCTACACCTGCAGAGATTCCTAACTCTGTTTTCCAGTTTATAGAAACTTCCGGATTATTATCTATATGAACGATGTCATTAGACAAAGCCCATTTATATACGTCACTGGGGTCTTCAAATTCCTCTCCCCCTTCTTCTTCTTCTTCTGTCGAAAAATCATCAGTTGAAATACTTAGGCCTCCTTTTGCATAAGCAGTTCCTATGAGTTCAAGATTCACACTCACAATATTGGTGTAACAACCTAATCCAAATTTGACTTTAATAACTGGAAAGTCTATCTCCCCCATAACTCCTCCTTCTATCTTCCAGTCAGGTCCTGACGATGGTTTATCTTGGGGTACATCTGGATCATCAGCTGCACCAAAAGTACCATGATAAGACCAACCTCCTTTAATAGTTGCGAAGGCATTTGCCTCTGCTTGAAAATTCACTGTAATCCCAAATTTAGGGACTAAAACGACAGGACCTATTGGCCACTTTAAACGACCTTTTAAAAAATCACTATTTCCAATAAGAAATTGTTCTATCCTTTTAGGTTTTTTCTTTTTGCCCTCACCTTTTATTCCTAAAGAAATTCGAGCATTTGCGTTAAGATCAATATCATTTCTTAGACGAACCACAGGAAGTTCCCATAGTTCCAACTTTACATAAACAAAAGATTTCCAACTAACTTCTCCATTAATTAATAACTTGAATGCTTTTTTATTTATGGGCTTCCCACCCAATGAGAATTTAAACGGCGGCAGTCCAAATTCTGTATCCCATTTGGCAACTTTTAAAGGCCCATTTGGATTATAATGGTTCTGGTTATTCTTTTCTATTTTCGCATGATGTAACACACTGTCTGCATCATAATAGTCATAGTCACTTATGTTTTCGGAAACAGGAATGTTCGCTTCCAATTTTAAATCCTTGAAGATTTCCTCTAATGAAGCATGCCTTGTAATAACCAGATAACCTTTGTTGCTTTTTTTTACTGATATTACTTTGTCGCCCAATCCATTAGGAAATTTATCCAAGTTTGAACTTACCAAGCATTGCCCCGGAATAGGCAGTTCTTCATGAGGCGTGTTAATGTCATACACCAAATAGTGGAAATAGTCTGCGGAGTCTCTATTCATTTTCAGAACATATTTTGCCTCCTCGTCAGTATGCAAAGTCTTTGTTGATGGTTGGTATTGGTAGGTTACGTCATAATACTCTCCAGTCTCATGCACAGGAGCGTCGTATCCGTTACCTTCATACTTGGGGAGGTTGTCAACCCCCACCAAATCATCATCAATGAAGAGCGTACATGAAGAGAACATCATCATGCTGAATGACATGATGAAAAAATATATGGATGGATGATTACTTTTCATAATGGTATTATTTTAGGTTGTCTATTCTTCTTCTCCTACAATTTCCTCTTCCTCCCCACTATCGTTATTTCCAAAGGAATATCCGAAGTTATACTCTTCAGCGTTCTCGTCGATGACGAGAGGGAGAAGATGGGAGAGTGTTCCGTGGGTCTCACCGTCAAACTGTATCTGAGTGGGAAAAAGTTCAACGAGTGCTTTCCCCCTGTAGATGCACATCAGGTCAATCCAGTCTCCGTATTCGAAGGGACTCCAGACACGTATCTCCATGTAGGACTTCCCGTGGGCGGTGCGCATCTTTCCGATGCCCCTCAGTTCATAGTCGTTGTAGGCAGCGATGATGAGAGAGTCCTCATCTGTTGCGGTATAATGGTGACCGTGAATGGTGACATCGGCGTAAATGACCATGTCGTAGGGATATTGTTTGGCATTGAGGTATACCCTTGGAATGACATTCACCAGACATGAGTCCTTCAGTAGGTCGATCACGCTTGTGGCATAGGCGATAGTAACACCCTCACTCACGCCAACGATCGTGTCGTTGTCGATTTCGGCCACCTCCAAGTCTCCTGTCCGCCACCATACCGCATTGTCCAATACATCTTCGGGGGCGAACTCCACGGGGATGAGGTATCTGTCACCCACCATCAGGTTGATGACACGTCTTGAGAGCCTCATCTCCCTTGCCGTGGGATCTCTGCCTTCCCAATACTCTCCGCAGGATATGGTGAGCGCGATGGTTGCAAGTATTAGGATACAACTTCTTATGTTCATCGTTCAATTTTCAATTTTCAATCTTCAATTTTCAATCGACCGAAGGCCGTGTGACGGTGACGGTATTCGAGGGCGTGCTCTGTCTGCCGTCTCGCCATTGTATCATCACGTAGTACTCTGCCTGTTCGCCTTTCCCGAGCAGTTGGTCGGTGTAGGACAAATCGGTCTTGGGCACGCTCACCATGAACTGGAACTGGTCTTCGCCCGGACCTTTGCGGTAGATGCAGTAGTAGTAGTCACCCTCTAAGGGCAGTTTTCCCGTCTCCCACACGAGGCGTGTCTGGTCTTGCTGTTTGAAATAGTCGCCAATGAGTTTGATATCTGCTTGCCACACCTTCGGCCCGCTGTGCAGCCAACTCACGGCAAGGCTGTTGGAGGTGTATGGCGAGGAGTTGTGCGACTCAATATAGTAGTAATATCTTTGCTCACGGTTGAAAGAAGGATTGTCATCGATAATGATGCGATAATTCTGGCTGACAAGTGAGTCCTGGTTGTATCGTCCGATGACCTGCCATTCACCCACCTCACCCATTCGGCGGTATGCCACGTGGTAGTCCATATCGGCATCCATACCTACAATCCATTCCATGTGCATGCCTTTTTCATCGGAATGGCTCGACGTGTCAAGGTGCGGTATGGTAGGTGGTGTCACATGAGGTCTTTTTACCTGTATCCACTGACTCCATGGGCCGATGTTGTTCGAATTGTCTACAGCACGCACTTGATAGTAAACATATTTCTGGTTGACATCGAGCACCAATGAGTCAAGGAACATCCGTTCCCTGATGCCTCCATCGTTGCGAAGAAGGAAGACATGGGTGGTGTCGTTGGCAAAAGCAATATCATAATAGTTGATGTCATCATCCTCCGGATTGGGCATCCAGTCAAGGATGACATAACCATATTCGGGGCTTGCCCCTATCGCGCTGTTCAGGTCCAAAGGCACGAGTCTTGCCCTGAGGGAGTCGGGGGCGGCAGGAGCCTTGAAGTCTTTCACTTCGAGGAGTTGTGTGAAGGAAGATGCCTCATTTCCGGACCTGTCAACGGCAGCGATGCGCACCATTCCTGTTCTTAGCGCTGTCACATCCACCACGGCAGTCGTGTCGGAAGGACTGATCATATTGTCTGTCAGCAATTGCCATTCACCGTTAGTGCCTTGGTTGTTGTAATAGATGACATAGCCCGTCAGGTCACGCTCCAGCGTGTCCTTCCTCCAGAAGAAATGCGCCTCTACCTTCTCCGTCAGTGTTTCGCCGGGATATTCCAACTGGATATGTGTCAGTTGGGGAGCCTTCGGGGGGTCGTTGTCATAGATGTTGACTTTCAGTGGCGGAGAAGGAGGGGTAAGTCCACCGAAGGGGTCATGTCCCATGATGCGGTATTCGTAAATTCCAAAATGGGACACGGAATCGGCAAAAACACAGTAGCCGACACCCTCGGGCTGCTCCACCATCGACACATAAGGCTTGCGGTTGATTCGCTGCCACGGTTCATCGCGCTTGTTGTTGTCGTTGTCCATCACGCAGCGCCGCTCTATCTCAAAACTGGAATGGGCACCATCCCACCACCCCATGACATGGCGACGGACTCCTGAGAGCGAGTCTGTCATCTGTGGCTCGTAGGGAAGCGGCTCATAGGGGATGTTGGCGACCTTCTCCCTCACGCCCGGTTCGAAAATCAACATGCCGTCGTTCTCCCATTGGGTGGGTTGGATGTAGTAGTCGTAGATGGCGCCGCGCTTGGCTGTCTTGTCGTTGAATCCCACCGCCATATCAAGGGCGAGGTCGTTGCGCCACTCCGCTATCAGCATGGCAAAGGCGAAGGAGATATCCTGTTCGGTGTTGAACTCCATATTGGCTTCGATGGAGCCAGGCTTGGCCTTGGTCTGTCCAGACTGCAACCGCCCCTCGCCATAGAGTAGTCCCATGACTACCAAAGCGTTGGAGTCGTTGGGGGCATACTTTGCCTCAAACTCTGCCTGTGAGAGGGGCTTGAGGGCATAGGCCAAGGTGTCGACGTTGAATTCTCCTCCTTTTTTCACACGCAGTACGTTGACACCGTAGTCGCACAGGTATTTCCACGAGGCGTAGTCCTCGGGCACCCACCTGAGCATGACACTGTCGCCGCAGGCGCGCACGTCAAGGTGTATCTTGGTGGTGACCAATGGGCCTTGGTAAGGGATGGTGTCATACTTCACCTCCACCACCGTGGTGTCAATCAGTTCGCTCACGGCGAGGCTGTCGGCCACTCCCTGTGCTTGGATGCCGGCTGCTGCCAGAAGCAGCCATGCGCCGGCGATGAGTCCTCTTGTTTTCGTCATATTCATCGTTTTCATTTTTGGCACGTTTTTGGCGTTACTGCTGCACGCCGTTCACTGTCACCGGTATGATTGTATCCAATGAACTTGTCTTGATCCCTTTCTTTAAATTCGCTTTCATATACTTATATAGCAGTGACATCACGTTCTTTTCTCCTTTGTCGCCCACAGTGGTTGTTCGGTAATACCAATTGTCTGTATATTCATCGGGTCCTAAGCCGGAATAGTATGTATATTGGCCTGTTCCGAGGTTGAAGTTGTTCACCCTATAGCCTTGGAAGGTGAATTCTTTGATACTTTTAAGTGCACCCGAAAGATAGAATTCATCGTAGTCAACATACTTGTAAGCATTCTTGTTGTTTTTGCTCTTTTTGTTCTTTTCGTTTTTCTTGTTTATCTTTTCCCAGTATTTGTCATACTTTTTGTCAATATCCTTTTTATAGGTCTCAAAAGCTTCGTCATATTCTTCTTTAACATAATAGATTTTTTTGAGGACCGCAGAAATAGAGTCCAGTTCTTGCTGTTTGGCCTTATTGAAGACATCTTTGATATCTTCATCATTCATCGTGCGGTAATTGTCGGTGTACTTGTTGTCGTAGGTTTGGAAGGGGACACCACCGCACAATCTGAAAAACACTAGATTGGATGTCTTTGAGTCGCGCCGTTCGTCGGGCAATTCGGCTTTCTTAAGCGAATGGTCGAACGAGCGGTTGGAGCGCGACACATCATCCCCTGTAAGGAATTCTTTGCCTCCACCGAAGCAGCCTCCGAAGATAAGAGGGAACTGGTAGTAGGGTACCTTTACAGTGTATCCTCTGCTCTCAATGGTGAGATATTGTCCTCGGTGCGTGTTTTGCCAATTGGTGATTACATTGTTGAGATATTTGTCTTTTTCATCGATATCAATGTTATACCAGTAGATGAATTCCTCGCATATCTCTTTCATTTTTTTACTTAGTGCATCGGCTATGTAGTAGGGAGCCAAGAAGTCGTACACAAGGTTGCGGATTCCAAAGTCGGCATCTTCATTATTTTGATTATACTTTACCCATGTCGGTGTGATGCCATTGCTGTTGGCAACTGTCAACCCCCAGTCGTCATCCATGATGGTGGGCAGCGGATACTTAATTAACCCCGCCGACTGATTGTCACGTATTGAAGCATTATCCACCCACCAGGCACCAGCCCACGCGTTGTACATGTCTCTCCGCATGAAGTTCAGATAGTAGTTCTTGCCTCGCTGGTAACTGTTTCCCTTCATAAGCGAACCAGTGATATCATGGCCGTTGTAACTGAATGTGAGTGATTCGGAAGCATAGGGTATCTTGACGTTGTCGAAACTGTATTTTTCAATTTGCATGTCGCCTATGAATACCCACTTCGAGAGATAAGCGAAGTAGAGGTAGGGGTCGGTCAGTCGAAGGCCGCCTTTGTTGAAGACAATATCCAAGTCTTTATCCCAACTGCCAGCATGGATGTATTGGTCGGAGAAAGTTGGCAATGAGGTGGGTCTGACACCGATGAACTGCTTTTCGTAGGGCTTTTGGTAGCCAATTCCCCTACACCAATCGTGGTCTTCCTGCCCGAGCCACATGTCGGCGAGTACCACCGTGGTGTCCTTGTAGCAGGTAGTTTCTTTTATATCGATGTCTTTGCAGTATTCTCCGAGGACATCAACCATCTGATTCACCTTTTCTGTGTTATTAGTAAATGAGCCCATCAATATCAATAGTGTTGCAGAATAAATGACGTTATTTTTTTGTTCTATCGTCATGGTCTTGACATCGGTGAAGCCCTGTTTCTTCATAACATCATCATCGACTCCTAACGCTTTCAGCATCTTGATGCTGGCCTCTGCCTTATCGTTTTCAGGCAATTCCAGGAATTTGGTCATGTATATTTGTGATTTATCCACAAACTGTCCTTGGATGTTGGCCCCTTTGCATTGATAGGGTACTTGGTATTTGTAATTCAGCCGCAGCCTGTATTCATCGAACCCACTAGTGATGTCGAAGGCGATTTTGGGCTGCATCACAAGTCCTCCATCAACCATCTCCCACTCATTACTTATCACTTCATGTTTCCCCCAGCAGTTCATCTCCCATTCCAACTTGCCATCCTTGAAGGCATCGCGAATGTCGGTGTTGAGGGCGATGACAGGTCTCTTCAGGTCGATGAAATTGGCTTTGTCGAATTTGGCGTCGGTTTTTTTATTGAAGAGTTTGTTGATGCCCACCGACGGGTATGCCAATGCCACATAGGGCTGGATGTCGAAAATCTGTTCGGGGATTTGTTCATCCTCGGACTTGGTGCGGAAGAAGAAAAGTTTTTTCTGCTCCCAACGCACATACTCCTTATGTTTCTTGTGGTAGATATCCTCCACGGTCATCTGTGTCCACACACGCTTGCCGTTCAAAATCTCGAATGCCTGCCCGGAGACTTCCAGGATATAGTAGCAATCTGGCTTGAGTTGAGGCAGTTTTAGATGGAACCTGCGTCCTTTGGATTCAACAATGCCGACACCGGCAGTAACCTCATATTTACTGATGGCTTGTCTTGCACCATGATCCATACCTGCCTGACCATAGCCCTCCCACGCCCTTGATTTGTCAAGGATGGCATCCTGGTCTGTCCAATATTGGGGATAGGGCTTTGTCTCACTGTCCAACGAACTGCTCTTCATCCATCTGCCCAGAATTGCATTGTTCCATCTGTTTCCGCTGAACCTACTTATTATGTTATCCCAGGCATAGGCATACTTGCTCCTATCCCAGATATCCCCAGGTATCTCATAGAGTTTGACGCCCAGACATTTGTTGACATTGGCTTTTGCATTTTCCGCATAGACTCTTGTCTTGTCGATATCAAACACATACGTTCTGGAGGCATAAGGTTTCAGTTGAGTCTCATCATACCCGGTGTCACTCTCCAATTCTCCGCCTGTTGTCGGATCGTATAGACGGTAATTCTCACCCAGGCCGGCGTAAGTCTCCAAGACGGCATTGCGGGCTTTACCTATACTGATGGCATTTTTTTCATCCCAGCCCTCTGCCAGACTGTCGGAAGCGATGGAGCAATCACCAAAGAGAGCAAAGTCATCGAGGGCATTGCCTTTGAATGGCACGCAGTGGTCGCCTGCGGCAAATGAGAATGATTTGTCAATTTTCACCAAGCCTCCGAGCAAATGTACCTTTACCCTGGCCTTGCCCTCCACCCATGTGGGTCGTGGCAATCCCACTTCAAGCAGTCCGCCGATGCCGGCATCCACGAGGTCGATGCGCTCATCAATAAGTTTTCCGAGTTTGATGTGCAGACCGAACTTTGCAGCGAGGTAAGCATAGAGTTGCCCCATGGCATACCATCCATTGTGACCCATATAACCGCCATAGTTATCACAGTACTGAGGCGTATCATAGTGTACCATGGCCACGTCGAAGCCAGCGATGGCTCTGAGGTCAGCATAGAAGAGGCCGAGATTGACATCAATAAATCCCCATGCCGATGCGCCAAGCATCACGCCTCCGCCGCCATCGGCATTGTTGAGAATCTCACTCACTACCTTGGCCCTTGAGCGATCCAATTTAGCCATGTCGGCTCCCATAGAGGCAGTGCTCTTCTTGTGCCCGTTGAGGAACTCAGTGATTTCCTGTGGGATGGGAGGCAACTGTCCATGGTTGGGAAGTTCGTTGCCAATGCACAGGTAGGAGTCGGCACCGATGTTGACACTCACGATTCCCGACTTGTCCTTGAAGTCAATCAGCGTGAACTTGCACCGCTTGTCCTTGTCAGGCTCGCCAAGATACAAGTGCCATCTCTTATCCTTCACATAATTCTCCACCCAGGTGATCTTCAGTTCCAACGGGATGACAAACTCACCTGCTTTCGTCTTGCCCTCCTTGTTTTCCTCACCTCCGGCCTTGTTCTCAAACCGTGCCTTATCTGCTTCGCTCATTTCGCTGTCGCTGTCGACTTTCTTCTCAGCCTTCTCGCCCGTCTTGTTCGCATATGTGCTTTTGAGGGCTCCCAATCCTCCGTAAGGATCGTCGGCAAAGCCGTTCAACTTATTGTTGAAAGCATCGAGTTCTGACTTCATTTCTGTGAGTTGACCCGTGGCTTTTGAGATATAGTTGTTGAGCGTCTTGTTGTCGTAGCCGCCGCTGGTGGTGATGTTCAGGCAGAGATAACGGTCCTTGACTCGGTCTTCATTATCACCCTCTCCATTTTCATTGATATAGACCAACTTGACATCGGAATTGACAATGCCGCTGAGGGCGTTCACATTGCCGAGGAAGACGAAGGAAGTGAGTTTATGTAACTTCCTGTTATAGACAACGGTCAGATCCACGCTTCCAGACAGGGTCTCCTCACCGGAGGAAGCCGCCAGTCCCATGCCGAAGGATACTCCGATGGCTCCGTAAGTGCTGTTGGTTGGTGGGTCGCCACGCCGAGCATCCATACCGCCCGATGATATGTTTGGCTTGCAGTTGACATAGAAACCTCCGCTGATGCGGGTAATGACCACTGGGTCAACACGAAGGATTGACGTTTTGGCATCCATCTCCAAGTCGCAGGTGAAATAGCCCCAGGAATAACTATCCTCATTCTTGTCTTTCAATTTCAATTTCTCTTCAGCAGAGGCCTTGTGGGAGTAGTATCCTCCTGTACAACTCACCTTAAAGAGTCCCACGACACTGACATCCAGGCTGCCGGCATACCCCTTATCCTTGCCTGGCTCGTCCTGCATCTTCAGCATACCTTTCAGGGCCAGCCCCGTGAACTCCACATCCACAGCCAACTCTTTGAAAGAAATACGTCCGTCGGAGAAATACCAGTTGCTGATGCCGCCATTTTTGTGCAGTTTGGCTTCTATCCCTACTCCGGCAGAAACACTGACCTGGTCTTCGATGAGGCCGATTTTTCCTTTCACGTCGAGCAACAACTTCTCATTGGAGTAATTGACGTCAAATCCCTCCAAGTCGAAACTGAACGGTCCGAGTTTCTTGGCCTCGGATGCCAAGGCCCATTCTCCGTAGTTGAAATAGCATTCTTTGCCCAGTTCCAACTCTCCTCCTTGGGCGAAAGTATAGTGCAACAGGTTCTTGGAGTTATCACTGGCAGTATTTGCCTCGCTTTCCAACCTCGTTTGGTGAAGTTTCTTGTCATCCAAGTCCCACTCCTTCCAGTCGGCTTCTTTCGTGTTCGACAGCCGCATCTTGCAGAAGGTGATGTCGGGCAACTTGAGTTTCATGTCGCCCAGTTTCTCGGAGATTTTTTTCAGACGATCATTGATACCCTCTGTCCCAGCGATGACGATTTTTCCTCCCATACACAGTTCCACCTGGGTTTCGGTTTTTCCGTCATCCTTGTCCCTGGCTTCCACGAGGAAGTAGGTCTGCTCGCTGGTCAGCGTCATCTCGGCGACGAAGAAATTCATTGTCAATGCGTTCTTATCGACGTTCTCAGTGCGGAAGAGGTAAGCGAGACGGTCATCATCATACACCTTGCGCGATTTAGTTACCTTTTGTTCTCCGTCCTCTCCCAAGGCTTGGTAGGTGACGGCCTTGGGCTTAGTGAGGTGCCTGATCTGGCAGGTGTATTCTATATCTGTGCCATCTTCCTTGTCGGTGGTCTTCTCTCCGCTCTCCTTGGCAGCCTTAGCCTGTGCTGCCTTGCCCAGAAGCGGGACACCGAAGCCGCCCTTCAGGGCGCAGTTGTCAAAATTGTTTTGGATGATGTCAACGGTAGCATTCTTGACACTGAAAGCCCAGCCTCCGCAAGAGCCTGTGGAGGCACTGAATATGTCGTCGGCGAACACCTGGCAGGTGACACCAGAGGCATCTATAATCATGTCGCGTGCGCCTATCGTCAAACCTTGGTCACCACTGCCGAAAATAGCAAACTTGGGGAATTCCACCGACAGTTCGCTGATATATACACCCTGCCAGGCATTCCAGTTGCTCTGTGTGGAGGTGCCGCAGAGACTTGGGTCGAAGGTGTTGCTCGGGAATTTTTCTTTGATCTTTTCAAGCGTGGGCATACCCTTGCCGTTCTCACTCATGTTGTGGTCGAAGATCACCTTCATTTCATTGCCACCCTTTTGCTTGGCAAACTTCCAACCGGGCAGGTCGTTGACCTCAAATGGGGTGAGAGTGCCCTCGGCGATGAAGTCGCCGACACGCTCATTGGCCCTGATCACTGTCGACAGGTCGAGCAATGCGGGCACACCCTCAGACACCTTGCCGTCGATCACCCTTTTGGTGTTGGGGATGGTGACGGCAATCTCAAGACCCAGTCCGCTGAACTCACCTTTGTCCCATTGCAGGAAACATCCATCGTTGGGCTCGGGCGCATTGGGGTTGTGGGGAGCCTTGAACACCATCTTGAAGTCGCTTGAGGGATCCTTCAGGGGCAGGTTGCTCAACAAGGCAAGCACGCCTTCCTCGGGGAAGAAGCGGTCGGGTGAGATACACAGGCGGGGAGCACCGAAGATCAGCATGTTCTGACCTTCAAATACATCACTGTTGGGCAACGCCACCTCTCCGATGAGATTCATCTGAGCCGACTGTGGCGTGAACTGCATGTTGGCAATCTGGATGTTGAAGTCGGTAGGCAGGAACTGCTTGATCTGTTGGGGCATCTCCACGGGGAAATAGAGTTTTACTTCACCGCTGTTCCAACTGTCCCATACCTTGCGCGCTGTCTTGTACTGAGAGTAAAACTTTCCCAAGTTATAACTCTTGGCCAAACTCTGGCTGGCATCGGTGCCATAGTCAGAGACCTTGTCGCGAACGTCATCGGGCAGGGCAAGCGCGCCGAAAACATTGTTGATGCCATTGTCAGAGAAAAGGGAATCGAGCATGCTCTCATCATAACCACCTTCCTTGGTGCTCTCCCCATAGGTCTTGCAGACTCCTTCAAACACCTCATAGTCGGTATTGATTTTCAGGTTGTCGAACTTGACGGCTACGAGGGCTTTCATATTGAACAGCGGATCACCACTCGGCGCCCAGTTGACCCATCCCGTCCCTTCAAGTGCATTGTCGGAATTGAACTGCACATCATCATTCAGCGTCATATAGAACTGGCCGATTTTGATGCGCTGATCCTTTGAGGGCTTCTTGCTGATGCTGGTGGTGTTTTTCACCCTTACGTCATCATTGCCGCATTGGTAGGCAAACATCTCGCTGTAATTGACCGTAGTAGCGAAATCTATAAAATTGAGTGAGTCGGGCAGCATGCGGATGGACTTTTCGTTGGTGGCCTCCGCAGTGACCCTGAGTATGAAATAGTCTCCTTCTTCCACCTTGTCTTTAATCTTCGCCCACTTGATGGTGTCATTCAGTTCCTCAGTCTGGCTTTCCCAAATAGGGGCAGACTTGTATATGTCGTCCTTTGTGTCAGCGGAGTTGCCTTTGTAGAGACATAAGTTATATTTGAAGTCCACGGTATCCTGCCGCTCCCCCATACCACCGGCAAACCATGCCTTACGCCACTCACATGGGATGTCTCTTCCCATTGTCATGACCCGACTGACACCTTCAAACCAGGGTCGAGTAAGTAAAGGCTGTTCGAAAACATAGAGAGAATCTTTTTTATCCAAGTTAGAGTCGGTGTCTTCAAGGCTGAGTTCATACAAATCCTCTTGCACCCTGGGGTCATAGAGTTGGAAGAGCAAAATAGGGCTTTTGCCATCATTCTTGAGAAGGGTGAAATTGACTGACCCTGCATTGGTTCTGAAGTAGTCGGTAGTGGCCGTGAGTTGCACGGCATAGACTTTGCCCTTGGCCTTCCCTGGCTCTATCATCTGCCTGGCATAGGCGGGAGGGATGGTGTATCGGTTGCCTACAATCTGTGCCTTCTCAAGGAAAGTAGGTACACCGCTTTGCATGACCTCATCAGGCATGAGTGCCTCATTGTACTCAACAATCCGGATGTTGTGCTTGAAATTGACCATTGAGGCGTTGCAGTTGAGCGTGGGGGCCATCCACTCAAAAGAGGGGTCGTTGACGTCCAACTTTGCTACCCTGAAATCATTGAGGTCGCCATCGAAACCGGTTATCACAGGATAAATGAATTTGGGCGGTTCGGCCTCATAGCAAATCGAGAACATGGTCCTGCCCTCTGATGGTGAACTGACTACCACAGGGGACGTAAGGTCTGGATTCCATTTGTATGCGGTAATAAATGCCTCGTATTCACCCTCTGGCAAAAGTCCGTAATCTCCGTTGGTGACCTTCAGGTGTCGCCCGTCTCTTATAAAGATGTCGCTGCTGGTGAAATGATCGAAAAGATGCTTCATCTCAACAGGGTTGAGTGTCTTGTGCTGGTTGGGCTCAATGATAATGGGCTGGCGGGGTATATGCCCGGTCTCCATGTTGGTGCTCACCCACAACTCGTCGTTGGGGAAACGTTGCTGAATCTGCAATCCGAGATGGACTAACTGCGGCTCATCTGTTTGGTTGAACAACTGGATGGTAAAATAACGCCCAGGATCGGTGAGGTAGCGTCCTGACTGAGGGGGCAGAACATGCTGTACGGGATTGACCACGACTGTCACATCTTGGGCAAATGCCGATACGGCCAGTATCAGCCCTGTGAGCACAGCATATAGCCGTGCCATGACTCTGAGACTGTTTTTTCTTGCAGTATCCATATCTCGTTGTTGTTTTTTTCGTTCGAATCTGTTTTATCTCACTCTGCCTTCTCCTTCTGTTTCTTCACCTTGCGCTTGAGATGGAGCAACGAGAAGGTGTAGTTGTAGTTGAGCGATATGCTCACCTCTGTCGTGCTGCGGCTCGAATGGTCGTCGCTGATGTTGGTGTCGCTGTATTTGTTGAAATTGGCATTGCATGAGAAAACGTGAACCTTGTTGAGCGTGTAACTCGCGGAAAGGTATCCGCCAAGGGAGAGCATCCGTTGCTGGTCGCGGATGTCGTTGTAGCACAATGAAACTGAGGCTGATGTGCTGAGTTGCTTCTCCTTGAGGAACGAACGCCCCGTGGAGAGCGAGAGAACGTCGCTGGTGTAGCGCGTCTGATAACCGTCGCTCTGCTGATGGCTGAGAGAGGTGGAGAACGACATCTCCCAGGGCTTGACTTCTACATTGTAACTGATGCCGGCAGCAAGCGTGCGAACATCGTTCTGCTCGCTTGCAAAAGAATTGAGATCTTTGTTCTCCGACCAACTGCCTGACAAGGAGATGGCGTGACTTAAATCGGTGCCCTCAAAGGATAGGGAAGGCGTGATATGCAATGAGTGCATGATGCGGTTGACACGGGTCGTGTCGTTCACATGAGTCGTTCCGTCACTCTGCAACTGACGGTATCCGTTGTAACCTGCCGACACATGGAAATTCTGTGTGACAGGAGCCGAGGCATTGGCAGAATAGACAAATCCCCTGGTGGTATAGAGTTGATTGCGAGTGATGTTGTCCTCCTGACCTGAGAAGTTGGCAGACAAGGCGATCTTCTTGAACAAGGAGGTGGACATGGTGACTCCCAGGGACTGGTAGTTGTTGCTCGTGTAGTACATGCCGAGGGTGGTGTAGTCGGGCTGTACCATGCGATAAAATACGGATGTGTTGAAATTGCGCAGCGAGAGATTCATGCTCACATCTCCAGCAATACGCATGAGTGAGGTGTACTTGGCATCGAAAACAGTGGACCAACGGTCGGCGGTCGGACTGATGATTTCAGGAGACTCCTTGTCGAGCGTGAATGCCGAATAGGCGAGATTGCCTCTCAGAGACAACCATTTGGTGAGACCGATGCCTGCTTTCAGTGCGACTGCCGTATTCTCCTGAGGACGTATCCGCTGCTGCCAGTATTCATCGAGTGAACCGACCTTGTCTGCTGCCCGGAGGAAATATACGTCCAGATAATTGCGGCCTGTGCCATAACCTAATTTGATGCCCCATCCGCGACGGCTGTACTGAGGGTTGCGGGCAAGAGGGTCGTTGGGATCGTCATTGATGGCATTGCGCAGGAATCCATAAAAGGCACCCACACGTACCTTGTTGGAATTGTATTCCAGTCCCACACCATTGAAAGACATGTTCATGATATACGAACTCATGCCCATGTTGGAACGGCCGAAGTGCGCTCTCCAATTCTTGTAGGTGGGATCGATGTGAAAGGAGATGTGGGGGAAACTCCAGGAGGAGTTGTTGTTGCCATAGTAGAAAGCGAAGGGCATGGAGATGCCGTAGAGTTGTATGTCGAGGTTGGCATAGAAGGTGTTGCTCCACGGAGAACGGTAGCCGTAACCTACCGAAGAGTAATAATAGGTGTTTTGCGTACCGATAGCACCAGAGATGATGAGCGGGTCGCTCTTCGCAATGGTCGATATGGTATTCAGGCTGAGGGACTGCGCACCGGCAATCGCTGGCCATAGTGCCAGAGCCATCAGCAACAGCAGCATATGTAATGGTTTTCTGCTCATCATCTTTGGTTTTTATCGGTTTGTGTCTCCCTCACCCATCATGGCTGATGGATGAGGTGAGGGGGTAAGAGTCACTTCACAAAGACCTTGCGGACACTGCCGTCGGTCTTGCGCACGATATTCAGACCATGTCTCAGTCCGTTGAGATGTCTGCCATTGATATCAAAGGTCTCACTGTCAGACAGACAGTTGCCATCGAGGGTGCTGATGCCCGTCGATACGGTTTGGCTGGTGAGCCGCAGGGGATTGTCAAGCGAACCGAGACGGGTCTGGGAAATGACGGTCTGGTCGATGTCGCTGAAAATACCCGTGAGCGTGTCGTAGAGACGGAATTTTACTTCCTCGCCGCCTTCGCTGTGGATGGTGATGAATGCCAGTCCATCGATGAAACGGCCCTCGCCGCGGCACTCATCTCCGACAAAAGCACCGATGGTGTAACGGTCTCCATCTTCCAGATTATCTAAGGTGGCTACCACCGTCATGTTGGAGGCAAACTTTGTGTGGTCGTAATCCCACATACGATCAGAACGCACAGGGGAGCCCAGAGGTAAGCCATCCTCGTTGCCCGGAGCCATGGAACTCTCCTCATTGAAAGTGATGGACAGTGCCTTGCTTTCAGGATTGTATATGATGTAACCCTGTCCTCGTCTGATGGACTTCAGGTCACCGACCCATTTGCTTCCATCATATTCAGCCGAGCCATCGTCCTTAGACATGATGACAACACCCTTGACCAAGCCTCCGTCCTTTTTGATGCTGTTGGCCAACAGACGGTTGTAGATGAATGGACTTCCAACCCAGTTCCAACCGGGTTGGATGGAAACAGAAACGGCATGGCCGTCAAAATTTCCATTTCTAATATAGGATGTGTTGGAGGCATCCATCTTCACCTTGTACATCTCGTTTTGTTTGAGTACATTGGAGAGCATGGTGCCGTAGAAACCCCAGAGTGGATCGTTGATAAGCAGATCGGACCATGTGCGTGCCTCTGAGAAACTGCTGCCGAAGAATGATTCGTAATTTTCAACAATTCCATAAGGATTGGACTTCCATTGCCACCCGTTCTCCAAAATGGCTTTGTAGGGTATCTCTACACTTGAATTATTGTCTATCGGACTATTGAGAAAAATCATATAGGTGCCGGGGACATCACAAGAGTAATTGTATGTGCCATTTGCTATCTTGGAGATAGAGAAACAATTCCAGGCCAAGTCGTTGTGGGAGAAGGTAAAAGACAAGTCATCCCAGTTGAAGTCTATGTCGTTTGGCCTCGGAATAAACTGTATCACACCAGTAGTCGGGTCGTCGGAATTGGGACGAACCAAAATGTCAATGAAGGTCATTTCCGAGCCAATGTTGACGGAAAAACTTTGGGGAGAGCCCCATACCAATTTGCCGGCATCGTCGGTGGAGTAATCCTTCCATCCAAGGGTGACAGTGACGCTGGCGACTCCCTTCTCCAACTGCTTGGATGTAAGTGTGACGGAGACCCCACTGGAGGAAACACTGCCGGAACCCGAGAGCACACCTGCCAAGTCAATGATGCCTTCCTGCACCCTTGACATGTCTGAAATGACAATATTGTTTGCTATCCTGCCCTGCACGCTTGACACCGTCTCCGAGTTCTTGTCGAAATAGAGAGGGTCTTCTATGAACGACACTTCCTTCAGCGGATTATAGAACGTGAAACTGATGCTGCCTGTCTTAGCACCATCGGCCGATGTGACTGTGATGGTGCCAGAACCCGCACCCTTGACCACCGCGGAAGTACCATTGATGGCGAGAAGACCTGTGGAGGTGGTGGAGAAGGTGAAGTCCTGATTGGTGGCATCACTGGGGGTTATCACCACATGGTTGGCGAGACGTCGGTAGATGTCGTCGCCTACATTGGCATAGATGGTGGAGGTGTCGAAGGCGATATCGGTTACGGAAACGACAATATGGACCTTGATCCATTTGTTGTTGGGGGGATAGAGTCGGCTTCCGTCACTCTTCACAACATAAGGACGAATCTGAGTGTCGCCAGCCTTCTTGGAGCGATAAGTACCATTTTCCATAACAATGATGCCGTCATTTTTCAATTCCCAATTCACCTTGTCGGTGGCATTGGCCGGCGTGAGGGAATAGGCCACTACTCCGTTAAGACGGTTTTGCATAAAGAGATCGATGGTACGTTCTCCCAGTTCGAAAGTGACCTCATCAGTGACAATGTTGATAGCGGTGACATGATTGACAACAGTGTAATTGCCTTCTATGACATCAGGTCTTCCTCCCGGGGAGGGCGCCCATAATATTAATTTTCCGCTTCCAACGGCCTTTCCCTTCAAGTAGTGCCTGTCGATAATTTCTGCATAAGTGGTGTCGTTTATAGTCCAAAACAGTCCGTCGGGTATCTCGGAATCGGCAGGCGTTAATGTCAAGAAGTCGTTGAGGTCAACCTTCTCTCCTACACCAACCTCTATCGGTTTGATGGCATAAGACTCAGGTGCCTTCATCATGAGTTTGATGGGATTGGAGGGATACCCATAGGTTCCCGTTAACTGAAACGTGATTTTCTCGCTTGGTGTCAGTTTATACTCCAAGCCTGTCGTGTCATTGTAGGCCTTGAAAGTGATTTCCTTCCCGACGAGATTATTGTTGCCACGGGCACGCAGCACATAGCCGTAGATTGCCCTAATCCCCTCTCTACCCCCATATAAATGTTCGGTTTTTGCTGACGCGACACACACACCATCAATAAACGCAGCCACTTCTGATGCGCCCGTATAAGAGTTGGAAACCACCTCTGCATAGATGACCGCATCACCCTGTGTGTAGGCTGATGATGGTGTCCAATGATCAGCCCATACTCCCACTGTTGCAAACAGGAAGAATAATAAAGATAGCAGTTTTTTCATTGTCTTTATTTTTTGTGTTTCTTTGTTTCTCACCCAAGGATTCTTATCTGACAAGCACTTTATGCATTCGCCCATCATTCATACGACGGAGGAGGATGCCGTGACCAGTGGAAGGTGCCACGCGCCGACCCATCAGGTCGTAAACATCAGCAGGCTTCGTCTCGCTGGTGCCCGTCTGGCTGATGCCCGTCGCCAATTCTGAGGAATGGAGGGGGACGGGATGGGCGGTGCTGCCCAGCCTCATCTTGTAGTGTACCCATTCATCAATGGGGTATTCCATGCCCGTTGTCTCATGGCGCAAGACAAAGCGGACACGCTCACTTGGATCGGTATGGATGGTGATAAAATAGTAACCGTCGGTGTATGCTCCAGAACCGCGGCATTCGCTGCCAACGAAGGCTCCGATTGTGTATTCGTCAGGGAATGGCAGATCCTCTATCACTGCCACCATGGTCATATTGTCACGGTATGAGGAGGCATCATATTCCCAAGTCCCACGGTTGACCGCAAAGGCTGGTTGCTCATGGCCTTGCTCCATGGCAGTCTCATCGGCAAATGTGAGCAGGAAACTCTGGTCTGTGGGGTGATAGCATAACAGGCTCTCGCCGGCAGGAAGCACTTTCAGGTCTCCTATCCATTCTGTACCGCTCCACTCAGCAGAACCTTTTTCCTTGGAGATGAGGGTCAGTCCTGCTGGCAAGTCGGTGTTGGTGAAGGCATGGCCAAGCCGACGGTCATACCAGAATGGCAAAGGCAGCCAGGTCCATGTGCCATCGAGAACGACAGGAAGGGGAGTGGCAAAGCGAGTTCCAAATAGCCGACTGAGATGTGGCCCCTCTGCCATCAGCACCTTGTAAGCAATGTTCTGTCCTAATCCCTCATCCATGAGGGTGCCAAAATAGCCCCATTCGGGGTCATTGTAGAGCAGGTGCTCCTGTGTGCGGATCTCTGTGAGGGCATCTCCGTCATAGGCAGTCTGGAATGCATCTGCTGCTATACTGTTGAAGGCGTTGGTCAACCACTGCCATCCCTTTTGTAGCCTAAGGGGGGCAGCGGCTTCAAAACCCACATATCTCTCTCCCTTCGTATCATAGAGCGGAATGGAGTCCTTGTTGACACGCACCTCTATCCAACCCGGATAAAGCGGTGTGACACGATAGGTCAGCGGTTCGGTGGAGACCAACTCACACTCGGCGGCTTTCCACCCTTTTATCTTACCTGTCATGTCAAGACTGTACCAATTGGCATCGACAGAGGCATCCTCTGGAATGGGGGTCAGTGTCATCACCTTTGACTCGCCTGCGGCAACGGGCTCAAAAGTGACAATAAAACCCTTAGGCAACTCACCTGCCTCTATAATTACCTTGGCAGAGGCAACTGCCTTGCCATTGATCAAAAGGGTGTAAGTCGTGGTTCCTGTCTGCAGCGCTTTCAACATATTGCCTTCAACCGCAGCAATTTCACCTGTCACCTGCCAACTGATGCCATTGGGCAATGTGCAGTTTTCTGGCAAGACATGGAGATAATCATAGAGATTGACCGTTATACCTTTATATATATAAATGTCGGACAACGTCAGTGAAGTTGGAGGGATAAAAGACAAGAAAATAGGATCTGAAGGCACTCCCTCACTCTCTCCTGTGAAAAAGACATCGCGCTCTGCTGACAAATTGAATTCAAAGCCTGTCTGACTGTCATACACGCGGAATTCCATCTTCTTGTTCTTGTCCGCCTCACGGTCACCAACAACACGGAGGGTGTATAAAAATGGATTTCCATAACTATAGCCTGACCTGGCCAAAGCACGACACTCGCCATCTATGAAAACACCGACAATGTAATAGAGATCATTTTCAGACAATCTGACTTCGCGGTCCCACAATGTCGCATAGACAATGGTCTCGTCGTTGTACTTATGCTCGTCAACGGGCTGCCAGTCCTGGGCTACGGCTGATACCGCAGCGATAAGAAGGGTCAGGAGAAATGTGTATGTCCGCATGGAATTTAAGGTGTGATTGAGGTTCAAAGGTGGGTTAGTGTCAGCAGACAGGCTACTTATCTCGATGGATAGTATATGTCGACATGCAAATTTAGGAATTTTTTACAATTCAGCGTTGTCTATCGGATGCGTATCGTTGTCTATCGGATGCATGTTTGTTTCTGACGGATACATATTAGTTTCTGACGGATACATGCCAAAAACGAGAATCATTCTTTCTGAGGGGGGCGTGAGGGCTGTAAAAGAATATACTGCTTGGGAGAGATTCCTTCCTTGCGGCGGAAAACATGGCTGAAATGGGATGTGTCGGCAAAACCACACTGCAGGGCGATGTCGTAAATAGTGATCTCGGGAAACTGCGACAACATTCGCTTGGCCTTCTCGATACGGATGCCCATGACATAGTCAGACGTGGTCTGCCCGGTGGCTTCCTTGATACGGCGGTTGAGTTGGCAGGTGCTGATGCCCAGTTGGGTAGCCAGTGTCTTGATGTCGGCTTTCCCTTTTTCCATGTTCTCATCGAGCACGTTGAATAGTTGTTCGAGCAACTTCTTGTCGCTGTAGTTTTTTACGCTCATAGGTGTTTGGTTTTAATCATCAGCAAAAATACGAAACCTTGTGGGTTCCGTATTTGTCTATTTGCTGCATTGATTTGACACCATGTCGCAAAATGGGCTTCACCATTGAATTGCCTGTGAAAAGACAGGTCAGGTGAGGGGCGAAGAGGGCGTTGTGTTGCTCTGACGGATGTATTGTGTGGGAGAGATGCCGAACTTGCGACGGAAGGAATGGGAGAGGTGGGCGTGGTCGGAGAAACCGGTGCGCAAGGCAATGTCAAGCAACGTCAAAGACGGTTGCGAATGAAGGAGACGCTTCACTTCATTCAGACGTACGTCGTTGATGTAGTCGGATGGAGACATGTCAACCACCGAACGGAGTTTCCGACCTAATTGCGAGCGGCTCAGGAAAATTGCTGCTGCCACATCCTGCACGTCGAGTTTGCCCTCTGGCATCAGGCGCAGAATCGCATCGTCGAGTTTGTGAAGGAAGGCACTGTTGGCCTCTGAAAGGTTGCGCTCATAGATGGTGGCTTCCTCTGTGCTTGATGCCATCGACTGCTGGAATTTTTGCTGGAGGAGATGGCGTTGCTCGAGGAGTTTTTCTATCCTCAACAGGAGTTCTTCGGCGAGGAAGGGCTTGCAGAGATAGCCCTCGGCGCCTGCCTCAAAACCGCTCAGGCGGTCGCTGTCGGTAGTGCGGGCTGTGATGATGATGATAGGGATATGGTTGGTCTGTTCAGATGAGCGGATGCGGCGGCACAGTTCCAGCCCGTCAACCTCTGGCATCATCACGTCGGTGACAATGAGGTCGGGCATCCACTCGGAGGATTTCCGCTCTCCCTCCGCTCCATCGGAAGCATAAGCCACGGAATAGCGGTCGCTGAGCACGCTGCCGATGAAAGCGGCTACGTCGGCATTGTCTTCCACCACAAGAATCCGTGTCTGTCCGTCATCATCAGGGTTGTCCTCAGAAACCAGATCAGATGGCATGCCGACCTGGGCAGGATCTTGGTAGGTCTGAGTGTCCGAAAGGCCTGTGGGGGTCACAAGACGCTCGCCTTCTGAGAGACGATCCTTGAGCGGCAGGTGGATGGTGAATATGGTTTCCTTGCCCGGTATGCTGCTCACCTCGACCTGTCCGCCGAGGGCCTTGGACAGTTGATTGACAAGGGATAGTCCCACACCAGTGCCCAGGAACTGATGGTTGGTGCCTTGGTAGAACGGTTCAAACAGATGGCTGATATCTTCGGGCGGTATGCCGATGCCGGTGTCGGTGACGCTGACATGATACTTCTTCGCGGCGGTGCTGATGCTTACCGTTACTTTACCGTCTTGTGGGGTGAACTTGATGGCGTTGGCAATCAAGTTGTCCATCATCTTCTGCATGGCATCGGCAACGAAGAAGGTATGAATGGGTTGTGAAGGACCATCGAAATGCAGATGGATGCCATGCATCGATGCCATCGGTTGGAAACGCTCTGCTATCATCGCCACAAACGCTGCCACATCACCCTCCTGCCAGCCGAACTGGCTGTTGTCGGAGGACAATTTGGAGATGTCGAGCAACTGGGTGACAAGGTTGAGCAGAGAATGCCCGTTGCGCTCGATGATGGCAAGGGAATCTCTCTTGGCGGCATCCTCCTCTGCGGAGTGCATCTGCTGTGCCAGACCGAGGATGACAGTAAGTGGGGTGCGGACCTCATGGGTGACTTGGGTGTAGAAGGTCTCACGGTAGGCCTGGAGCCGTTCGATGGCGCGCTGGGAACGGTGGCGCAGACGGTTGATGTAGGACAGAACAGCGATGACTGCCAACAGAAGCAGAATGCCTGCCACAGCGGCAATGGCAATCAGACGCTTTTGGCGCTGTATTTCTTCGTTGTTTTCCTGAAGTTCCTCGTTGTGAAGGGTGGCGTTGGCATTGCTGAGGGCTTCGTGCATCTCGGCGTGGTGGAGCGAGTCGAGCATCTTGGCATAGCGATGCAGGGCCTTGTTCGACTCATGTGGGTGATCCACCTCCAAGGCCTCGGCCAACGACAGGTGGTCGTAGCACACAGAGCGGAAGTTGCCCAGTTCCTCTTGCAAGCGGATGGCGCGCTGGATGTAGGGCACGGCCTCGCTGTTGCGTTTCATGTCGAGCAGGTTGAATGCCACATACTCCAGACTGATGGCCAAGAGGTTGCGGTCGACCACATCCATCTCTTCCACAGTGCGCACTGCCTCCTGCGACATGGCCAGCGCCTGTTGGTAATCTCCCTTGCGGTTGTAGGCATAACTCAGTTGGGAGAGATGGTTGACTACGCCGGCATCATAGCCGATGGCACGGGCGGCATCTACGGCCTGGTGGCCATAGCGGATGGCTATATCGGGCTCTTTGGCCACATTATACACCTCGCAGGCGATGCCGAGGTAGTTGTGGGTATTCTGGTTCGAACCTGTCTGGCGGTCGGTATCAATGGCTTTCTGCACAAAATGTTTCGCCTCGTCGAGGTAACCAAGTGAAAGGTTGATGATGGCCAGGTAGTTGTAGGAGCGGGCGAGAGAGAGCAGCAGACCATGACGCTTGCTGAACTGCTCGGCTTCCAATTCGGCTTGGGTGGCCTCGGTGTTGCGGCTGGTCTTGAAGAGGCAGTATCCACGGTCGCAGAGCAGCATGGCATGATATTCGGGTGAGTGGTCGGATGACAGGGGAAGGGCCTTGTCAATCAAAGCGAGGCTTTCCTTGAAGTAACTTTTGTTATAGTAGTAACGCTCCGCTGCCATCCACACGAGGAGATTGAGTGTGTCAAGGGGCATGTCCTTGTCGGGCTGGCGGTCGATATGGAACAGTTGTTCGTCTGCCAGACATACAGAAAGGAGTTGGCGGCACAGTGTGACCTTGTCTGACTTGGGGGATTTCTCGTATGCTGCCAGCAATGAATCGATGCTATGGGGGGCAGTGGTTTTGGGCGTTGCTGCCAGGGTTCCAGGCAGCAGAGCAAAAAGCATGAGGATGATCGTGGTTAATCGTGCCATCTTTTCGGTGGTCAGGTTCATACAGGTGTGCAAAAATAGTGAAAGTGTAAGACAATGCAAAAGAAATTTCCATTTTTCTTACATTCACCATTCTTTTGGCTCACCTATTCCTCATAACCATCGTCGAAACCATCCTCATAGTCGTCATCGTCATCGTCGCCGTCGTCCATGCCCACCTGCATGCCGGGTCTGCCGGCCAACCGGTCTTCCTCGGCCATCGCTTCCCCGTCAAGATAACCGCCATCGTATGACGTGTGGACGCTTGGGTCGGTGGATGCCGCCGTTCCTGTCTCTTCACTTGGGAGAATGGTATCATTGATGGCGCTGTCTGCCTGTTGGACCTCCATGGGCATGCCCAACGATTCTTCGATAACGACAGGCTGACTTCCTTCCTTTTTCGGCTCCTTGCTGCACGAAAAAAGAAAGAAGGCAAAGCCAAGGACGAAGACTGAAAAAAGACTGAAAACCTTCACTCGATCACCTCTCACCTATAAACTATGTCCTATACACTATGCCCTATACACTATGCACTATACACTATGCACTATGCCCTATGAACTATGCCCTATGAACTATGAACTATGCACTATGAACTATGCACTAAGGAACTGCCGCATATTCGCGCAGTCGGCTGATGCTGCGGTGCATCAGGTTGCGCACGCTTTGGTAGTTGATGCCCATGATCTTGCAGATGTCCTCATACTTGTGGTGCTCCACATAGTAGAGATTGATGATTTGGCGCTGACGGGGAGAGAGTTTGCAGAAGGATTTCTTGACGCTGTTCGTCAGCATGTTGAGTTGCTCGGCACGCACGTTCTCATATTCTTGCGCTTCTGCGATGGGGCGCATGGTGGTGTCGGTAATCTCATTGTCGCAGATGTGGATGTTGCGGCGGAACTCATCGTTGATGCGGTTGCGCAATGAAATGTAAAGATAACTCTCAAGATTGCCTACATTCATGAGCAAGTGGCGCTTGGTGTAGAATTTTACAAAGACATCTTGGATACAGTCTTTGATCATCTCACGGTCGGTGGTAAACCGTGAGCCAAAGGCAAACAGGTTATCAATGTGTTTGTCGTAGAGTAAACCAAAGTCAATCATCAGGTTGGATAGCTTTTAAGTAGATTTGGTGCAAAGATAGGTTCTCGATTGCAAATATAACATCAATTTTTGATATTTCAACCTGCAATCAGTCTTTTTTTTGACCAAATTTCGTTTTTTCTATCCTTTTAGGAACAAATAAACATTTTTGTAACTACTCAGCACCCTCAGAATTAATGTACTTAGGAGTGCCCTGACGGGCAGAAATTATAAAAAAATGAATAAAAAAATGGTAAAAAAATATTTTCTTATAATTTTCTTAAACATTTTCTTAAAATTTCTCGCCATAGGCGACTACTTTTCTAATTTGTCGAACATGTTTACTAGAGGGTGCTGAGTAGTTACACATCTTTTCAGCGTTGTGGCTGAGACAATTTTTCTTTGCTTATTTCCTTTTTAACCAAACGATCTGTCTCTGTCCTCCTTCTGTGGCGTATGTCCCGCTGAGCGTGGCGCTGGAGGTGGTCTGGGTGATGGCGCCGGTTCTGGCATTGATGGCATACACCTCATATCGGCCAGGCTCTACAGCAATGGTCGCCTTGCCTTCTTGGGTTTGGATGAGGTAGCCCACAGCAGGGCCGCCGAGGGCGAGACAGCCTTCTCCGTCCATGGGTTTCATGTGGCACAGGTCGGAGAGCAGTGTTTGTTGCAATGGGGTGGCATCACTGGCGCGGAGGGGGATGTTGGGCAACGACCCTCCTGCGAAGAGCACCGCCCATCCGTTTTCGGGATACTGCTGGGCATAATAGGTGACGGCTTTGCCGGGGTATAGGCGGCGACATTCGCTGACGGCCTGGTAGACTTCGGCGAAACCGGTCTTGCCAGCGGGCATCTTGCGCATCCATTGGCGCGGTGCCATGTTGCGACCTCCTTGGGGCGCCCACAGACCTTTGGTGTTGTAGTGCCAGTAGCGGATGTCGATGATGTCCACCACCTGGGCAAGCCGTGGGTCGGCCATGATGCTGTCCTGCACATCGCGGGTGCAACTCAGGGCTATCAAGGGGTGCTGTCCTGTCTCTGCTTCCCATTCGGCGATGGTCTCCAACCAGAATCGGGTGAAGTGGAGCGGACCGGTGTATTCGGCGCTGATGAGGTGCACCACATTGGGATGGTCCTTCAGTTGCTCAAGACTCATGCGGATATACTGCTTGTGAAGCGGACGGAGGATGTCGTTCTGCTCGTTGTAGAACTGCTCGGCGAGGAAGATGCGCTTGTCTCCCGCGAAGGGAACTGGCTCGGGGAAGTCGGTGCCGTTGATGTTGTTCACAGGCCGCCACGGGCAGTCCACCCAGTGGGCGCCGGCCTCGAGGATGTTGTGCTGGAAATAGTGCTCGTGGAAGAGGAGAATGCCTGCGGGGGCTGCCTTCTCGGCGAAGGTCTGCAGGCGGTTCCAGTACCAGCGGTTGGGACGGGTGAGGTCGTAGCGCGACAGTCCGTCCCAGGCGGTGCCCTGTCCGCTGCGGGCAAAGGGCTGCTCATAGAAGGGTGCCCACACGTCGCCGTCGGCGCGGCGCACCCGCTCATGGTCGGTGCGGCGCAGGTCATACCACAGCCCATAGTGATGGTCAAGTGATGCCTGATGGTGGGTCTTGAGATAGTTGACCACACTGTCGAGACGGTCGGTCCATCCCGTGCCTTCACGGCCTGGCACAAATCGCGTGAGGGCGGGGCGGCCATCGCGTCTGACGACATTGTCCTTCACGCGCCCGTTCCACCAGGGGATATTGTATTGGTTGCCGGTGATGAGCATCCCGTCCTGGGCAAGGTGTGCGTCGACGATGGTGATGTCTGTCGGAGGGTTCGTCCCCTTGATGGATTTCTCCTTTTGGACGGTCTTGTTCTTGGGGGAGGCATTTTTATTGCGGAGGTCATCGGCTTGCCAGGTGGAGGCTTCGATGCTGTCGATCCACATCTCAAGGGTGAGACGGGGGGTGGTGAGCGACTCCTGGGCCATCTTCATGGCTTGCTCCACCGTGGGCGATGTGGTGGCTTCGAGGGAACGGGGAAGGATATGGGCAAGGCGAGCGACCAGTTCCTTGGCGTCGGCGCGGTCGGAGAGACGGCGTGCCAGTTGGTCATAAAAGAGTGAACGGGGGTTGACGTGGTCGTTGCTGCTGGTCCATTCCCCGTTGCCGGTGAGTATGCCCCAGCAACCGTGCGCGCTGTTGCGGTTGTCTGCATCGGGCGAATAGCAGTCGATGCCTGCTGCGGTGCATTGCCAGAACATCGAGTTGGCGGTGTTCCAACCGGTGCCGGTCTGAAACTGCTCCAGGTTGGCGTAGCGGAGGTTGTGGCCGTCGATGTTGACAATATCGAAGAGCAGGCCGGCGGCCCACGATCCGATGCTGCCGCTGAATCCAAGCGACTCCTCTCCCTCGCACTGCACAAAGGCGTTGGGACCTGCCGCGCAGTAGCCAGCGGCGAAATCATGGATGCCCTGGCGGGAGACGCAGCGCTGGAAGAGCGTCTGCTGTCCACGGGTGAGGAACACCTGACGGCGCCATCCGCCGACTTCAGAAACGGGTTCGGTGGCGATGCAGTCCTCCACGGTGATGCGGCTGGTGGCTTTCTGCAGGTTGACGGCACTGCCTGCGAGGTGTCGGAAACTGACCATGCGCACCCAGCAGTCGCGTGCGCGGTCGATACAGATACCGTCCCACGGGTGGTCCTCGTCCTTGGGGTTCCAGTCGTTGACAGCGGACTCGATGCTTAGGTGTTCAATGCCGCACTCGGTCAGTTCTCCGTCGTGAGGGCTGCCCATGATATAGGCTCCTCCCCACTCGCTGCTGAGGGTGGTGGTGATGGGGGCGTCGATTTGAAGCGTGCTGCCGTCGATGGCGGTGATGGTGCGGTTCCAGGTGATGTCGATGTCCGTGGGTTTCCATCCGGTGAAGTCAAGTCCTCCTCCGAAGTCATACATGTTGAGATGCTCTATCCAGGCACGTGTGCAGGGCCTGACGATGCTGATGCGGTCGCCGGGATGCAACCGGTCTGTGGCCTGGGCAAGTGTCAGTCTTGTGCTGCCGGCTTGCACCTTGTCGCTGCTCAGCCAAAAGGTGTCTCTGGGCGCGAGCACTCTTGGGGTGTTTTTCTTGTTGCCGGGTTGTGCATCAGGTCTGTGATGGCTGCCTTCGATATAGATGATGGCGCCTCTTTCCACACCGTCTCCCACCAGGGTGGTGCTGTTTCTGCCCATGCCCCTGAGCACGACGCCCGACGTGGTGATGCGCAGCGGCTGACTGATGTGCCATTCGCCTTCGCCAAGCACCACGCTGCCGCGGTGACCGTCGGCATCGGCTTTCATGGCCGACACCTGGTCGATGGCGTGCTGGATCATCTCTGTGCAGTCTCCTTTCTGCCAGGTCAGACGGATGGCTGCAGGCACATGGGGGATGAGACACTCCGATGCGTGGTATCCGCAGGTGGAATAGTCCATCGGCACATACAGTTCTTTCTTGGGTTTCTTCTGGGCAGTCGCGTTCCCGCAAAGCATGAGAAACACCAACATCACAAAAATTGATACCGACGAACGATTCATATGGCTTAACTACTTAACTACTTTAACTACTTTAACTACTGTCAACTTACAGAAGAGAAAAATGCTCTTATTCTATTTCTTTGGAAGAGAACTTAAAACCGTCCCATTCCAGCACTTCGTTCCATCGCTCGCCACTGCCAGCAGCAGAGACCTGTATGTTCTTGCCCTTGCGGGGAAGGAAGAAGACACTCAGACCGTCGCCGTCGTACAGCGCTCCAATGTCATCTGAAAATACGGGCCGCATCTCTTTCTTCTTGTTGTTGTAGACAAAGAATCTGGTTCCAATATATTCATCCCATCCATAATCGCCATCCATCTTCCATATGGTGTTGGCGGCAACCAGTTTTTGCTTTCCATCCGCACAGTTCCAGAAACACATCTCCATGATGATGGTGTCGCTTTCGTTAAAATGGTCTTTCTGATAGCACATGTAGCCGTTCTTGACATCGGTGAGGATGCTGCAGTTCTTGCTGAGAGGCTTCTTCTGCAGGTGTTTTTTCCATTCTTTGTTCACCTGACCGAAGAATTCATGTTCTTTCTGTGCGAAGTCCAGATAGGCGGTGGCAAAATCAACAATGGTAGGACGGCTGCCGCTGAACGCCACACTGATCTTGATGGTGCTGTCGGAGTATTCCGGATATTCGAAAGCCTGGGCATGGGCTTTCGTCATCCATGAAAATGCTGTTAGGAATAACAACAGAAATGCAGTTTTCTCGGTGAATGGTCTCATTGTAATTTTTTTCAAGTTTCGCATTTGCTCAACTTTTTGGAGTTTAGGAGTTAAGGAGATTTGGAGTTTAGACGATAGAACTGATTATTCATCGTCAGTATAGGCTATGACTTGCAAAAGTAATGTCTACACTCCTACACTCCTAAACATCCACACTCCTACACTCCCAACTATAGTTGAGTAAGTTTTTTGCAAAAATAGGAAAAAAAGATGGATCTTGGATGAAATCCTCTATATTTTTTGCAGGTCAGAAAAGAAGGATGAAGGCCGCAAGCCTTCATCCTTCCATATCATCTGTGATGCGTTCAGGGCAGTGTGTCAGAGAGGGGGTCGAACAGTCCGTCGGCATTGCGTCCGAGGTCATGCCATCCCACCGTCTGATGGAGCGTGGGATTGGTCTGCATGGCGTTCTGACGAAGACCGAGGAAGTAGTAGGTCGGACGGTATTGGATGGTGAGGGCATCATCGTTGCCGTCGAGATTGGCGTCCTTGCGGGCCAGATAGGTCTGATAGAACTCTGCCAGTTTCTGCACCTTCTCATCGTTGTAGACACCATTGCTGTAGGTCATGTCCTCGTCGAGTGACAATGCCTCTGGTCTCAGACCGGTGGTCGGGTCGGTGGCACCGACAGAGGTGCAGTAGAGCACGATCTGGTGGCGTTTCGTGCCGTTGAGGGGCTTCACGCCGAGATAACTGCAGGTGTTGCCGCCAAAACCAGTGAGTGCCCACGACGGTTTGATGCTTCCCTGTCCTTGTCCGCCGTCGAAGAGCATCCATCGGTGCATGTCGCCGTAGCGGTTGCCTTCATAGGCCAGTTCTATCTGCCGCTCATAGAGGATGGCGGCAAAGAGGCTGGCGCGGTCGCTGCCGATGCTGGCTGGCAGACCGTAGTTCTTCTCTGCGGTATATCCCACCCGGGCGCGGATCTGCTGCAAAGCGCGGAGTGCCTCGTCGTAGTGACCTGCGCCGCAGGCTGCCTCGGCGAAGTTGAGAAGCACCTCGGCATAGCGCATGGCGAGCAGCGGGGCGGCATTCTTCATGAATCCCTTCGGGTTGCTCTGGCTGTTGATGTACTCATAGAACGGGGTGGAGTGGAGGTGGAGGTCATCGGTGCGCTTGCGCACATACACAGAGTGGCTGCTGCCCTTGTCGCTGGTCTGTGTGAGCAGGTCGGCCCAGTAGCCATTGGAGGTGGATACTTTGGTGAGGTCCTCCTCGTTGTCGTTCCACATATAACTCCACAGGGAATAGTTGCGGCCGGTGGTGTAGACATCGGTGGGGATGATACCCACGAGTGAGGGGTCGGAGAGACTCACGCCTCCCTCGCTCCACTGCCACTGCACACCGGGGAAGGCGAAGGTGCGGTAGAAGCGTGGGTCGCGGTTGAGCCAGAACTTCAGTTTGTCGTAGGCGATGCTGCTCTCTCCGGGCTTGAGACCGTCGGCCATGGGGAAGAGGTCGACCATCTCGGCTGTGGGGGTGTAGCCTCCTCCGCCATTGGCGTTGCGGGGACGGATGCTGTGCTCCCAACGGTTGTATTTGCCATAGTCGGGCTGCCCCGACACGTTGTCCTTCGTGTTGTGAAGGGTGATAAACACGGCTTCGCTCACACTGCCGTCGCTGCCGGTGTAGTCCATCCACTGACGTGCCCAGTTGGCGGCATTGATGCCGCTGTTGCCTTGATAGGTCAGTCCGAAGCCTCCGGCCTGCAGTTTTTCAAGGGCGGCCTTGTTGGCGACGTAGGCATTCTCCCAGCGTGATGCGTCATCGGCGCGGTTGAACACTGGACTTGCCCAGTAGAGCAATGTCTTGCCAAGGAAAGCCTGGGCCAGTCCCGAGGTGATGCGCCCGAAATCGTTGGCGTCGTTGGTCCATCGTGCGGGCAGCATCTCGGCTGCTCTCTGGAAGTCCTGGCAGATGAAGTCGATGCAGTCCTTGGTGGTCTGGCGCGGGATGATGAGGTCGGAACCGTCGCCGTCCTTGCCGAGGATGGGATCCTGCACGCGGTCGACGATGGGCACACCGCCATAGATGGTCACCAGGTGATAATACATGTAGGCGCGGAAGAAGTATGCCTGACCGAGCAGTTCCTTTTTCTGCTCTTCGTTGATGGTCTCTGATTTCTCCACATTCTCGATGACGTCGTTGCAGTTGCGGATATGTCCCCACGGACTGTAGACATCATTGGCGACGTAGAAGAAATCGAAGTTGCTGGTGGTGTAGTTGTAGGTGATCTCCTCCTCGGGGTTGACGAAAATGGAGAATCCTCCAAACTCCTCGGTGCTCTTCGACCATTTGTCGGGATTGCCCACAGGAGTCCAGTCGTTGGGCTTGTTGGTGCCGTTGCCGTCACCGCCGTCGGAGGTGGGGAGCATCCAGTAATAGAGGTTGTTCACACGCTCCTGTGCCCCGTTGTAGTCGCTGTAGGCCGTCGTCTGGTTGAAGTTGCCGTAGTTTTTCTTCTCTCTCAGGAAATCGTCGCTGCATGAAGAGATGCCGAGGGCGACGGTTCCGAGCACGAGGGCCGATGCTAATATATTCTTGCTGTTCATCTTTTTTTTCCTCATCATTAAGTTAGAATGAAACATTGATACCCATCGTGTACTTGCGAAGGTTGGGATAGCGTCCGTAACTTCCTGCCCAGGAGGCCCAACTCTTGTCGGGGTAGTTGTTGATGAAGTTGATGGCATTCTGCACGGTCAGGTTAAGGCGCACGCTGCTCACGCCGAGGGGCTTGAGCCAGTTGCGTGGCAGGGCGTAGGCCACGGTGATGTTGCGCAGGGTGATGTTCTTGGCATCGATGAGCCAGAACGAGGAGGCCTGGGCATTGACTTTGTCGTAACGCATGTTGGGCATCGATGCGGCGCGGTTGGCGGGCACGGTGACATTCCCGACGGCATCATAGATGTCGGTGTAGTTGAACATGTCGGAGAACGAAGAGGGCATGTTCTCATACTCATAGTTGTTGGCTGCCTGACGGAAATCGGTGCCGATCAGAGCCTTGGCTCCCCAACTGGCGTTGAACTGTGCCTGGAAGGAGAAACTCTTGTAACTGCCTCCGAGATTGAGCGTGCAGCCATAGGGGTTGCTGGAATGTTCTGAGAGGCGGATGAAGTCGTTGCCTGCGGTGATCTTGCCGTCGGCCGGGGCATAGGTCCCGTCGCCGTTGTTGTCGCCGTGGATGTCCTCATAGATGAGCATGCCGGGGCGAACCTCGCTCTTGCTCATGCCCAGGTATTCCGTGATGCCATAGCGGTCGAAATACTCTTCGATGTCCTGATAACTGCGGAACATGCCGAGGCACTTGAAGCCCCACACACCACGGTCGGTGCGCTCGCCGTAGACCATGTCATTGTATTCGGGGATGGCTTGGAAGTTGGTCACGAGCATCTTGTTGTCGCTGTATCCGGTGGAGAGTTTCAGCCAGTAGTTGAAGTCCTTGCCGATCTTGTCGCGCCAACCTACGTTAAGTTCCCATCCCCAGGCGTCCAACTCACCGTAGTTCTCAGGAGTGGCCTGTGTGCCGACGGTGGTAGGAAACATAGAGGTGCCTGTGCGGGTGGCGAAGAGTTCACGTCCGCGGTCGTAGTAGAAGTTGAAGTCGAACGTCAGGCGGTTGCGCAGGAAGTGGGCATCGATACCGAAGTTGGTCTTGTACGTCTTGTCCCAGTGTACATCACTGTTGACACCGGCCTTGGGCATCACGAGGGCATAGCCCACGTCGCTGTTCTGTCCGTTGCTGCCAAAAATGGCGCCCTTGGCGGCATTGCGCTCATACAACTGTGTCCAAAGCCATGCACGGATATTGTCGCGGCCCATCAGACCCCACGAGGCGCGGATTTTCAGGAAGTCCACCCACTTGACTTTCTCCTGGAACCAGTTCTCCTCTGAGATGACCCATCCGGCACTCACCGACGGGAATTTGCCCCAGTAGTTCTTCGGTGCAAACTTGGTTGAGGCGTCTGCTCTGAAGAGGAACTCAAAGAGATACTTGCTGGCGTAGGCGTAATTGAAGCGTCCCACATAGGAGAGCATGCCGCTCTCGGTGCGGTTGAAACTCACGTCCTTGTCGCCGGTGCCCGAACTGGACTGGCCGTCCTGGTAGGCGATGAGGTCGGTGATGCTGCCATAGAGGGGCTCTCCCCAGGCCTCAGTCTTCTCCAGTGTGAACAGGCCGCTCACGTCGTGCAGACCGAACTGGCGGGCGTATTGCAGGGTGAGGTTGTACTGATAACTGTCGTTTCTCGACATCGTACGGCTCAGCAGACCGCCATTGCTGACCAGTCGCAGCACTCCCAGGTTGCTGTTGTCATAAACGGCATTGTCGCCTGTGTAGAGGTGACCGCCCGAACCCGTGCGACTCAGCATGCGGTAGACATCCTGGATGGTCTGCACTGTATTGTTCTTGCTGTTGCTGATGGACTTGGAGTAGGACACCTTGGCGGAGAGGCCTTTCAAAGCCTTGATCCAGTCGAAGCCAAACTCGATGCTTCCGCTGATGTTGAGGTTGTTGGTCTGGTTCTGTGTGTTGTCGCTGTGTCTCTGCACTGCGGCGAAGTTGTAGAGTTGGGTGGCGCTGGTGGGGATGCCGTTCTCCATGCCGCTGTAAACGATGGGATAGTCTCCCAGATAGTCGGGCACGAAGCGGAGGTGGGTCATCAGCCATTTGTAGTCGTAGTCGGTGCCGCCACCCTGAGGTGTGGTGGAGTTGTTTTGCTCGCCCCAGTCACCGCTCACCTGCAGGGAGGTCTTCACGTACTGTCCGATCTTGGCATTGAGGCCGGCGCGGAAGTTCCAACGGTCGTAGTCGAGGCGGCCGATGTTGCCGTCCTGGGTATAATAGGATACTCCGGCAAAGTATGTGGCCTTGTCATTGCCGCCGTTGATGTTGAGGTTGTGGCGCTGGGTAAGGGCGGAACTCCACTCCTTGCCGAGCAGGTCGTAGTTGAGCCCGCGGGCGGCCTCCATCTCGTCGGCCTGGAAGAGTTGGGTGCGCAGTTCGATGTTGTCCTGCGTTGAGGTGTTGGCGGCACGAATGGTGTTGTACACCTTCATGTAGCCGTAACTGTCGAGCATCTTGGGGGTGTACAGCGCGTCGGTCCATCCGAGTTGACCCGAATAACTGATTTTGGGCGCGCTGTTCTCGCCTTGCTTCGTCTTGACGAGCACCACACCATAGGCGGCACGGGCACCGTAGACGGCGGCAGAGGCATCTTTCAGAACGGTGATGCTTTCCACTTCACTCACGTCGAGGTTGTTGAAGGCGTTCTCCGTGGAGATGAATCCATCGATGACATAGAGCGGGGTGGGGTCGGGCGAACCACCGCGGGTGGCATCGGGCGTGGTAGAGGTGGCGAGCACGTCGCTCTGGCGGATATTGAGTGAGGGACTCTGACCGGGACGGTAGCCGTTGGCACTCACGCTCACGCCGTTGAACATGCCCACGAGGGCATCACCGAGACTTCCCACGGAGAGGTCCTGGATATCCTTGGGTGAGATGGTTTCCACCGCTCCCGTCACGTTTTTCATCTTCTGGGTGCCGTAACCCACGACCACCACTTCCTCGAGGCTCTGGTTGTCTTCCACCAACCGTATCACGCCTCCCGGAGGCACCGTCTGGGTCAGGTAGCCGATATAGGAGATGACAATCTTGGAACCGGCAGGCACTTCCAACTCGTAGTTGCCGTCGAGGTCGGTCACCGTTCCTCCTGATGTCTGTCCGTCTATTTTGATGGTTGCTCCGATGACAGGCTCGCCGGTCTCGTCGACCACGGTGCCTTTCACCATCTGTCCCTGGGCTTGCACCGAGAGAGGTAGCATGGCGAGGAGCACGCTCGCAAAGATGCTGATGATGAGTGTTCTTTTCATATCTTGTCCTTTTTATTGTTCTGTATTGCTCCACCAGCGGGGGTCACCGGTCTTACGGGCCACTTGCTCGGCTCCCGTCGGTGTGAAGTTGCCATTGGCGGCATCCACGAAGGCGGGGTCGGTCTGAAGCGCGTTGGTGCTGACATCATAGGAGTTGGTGGTGTATCCTTCAGTCTCGGGTGCTCCGTCAAACCAGTAGGTGTTGTAGGCAAAAGTGTTGACGGCTGATGTGTTGAGACGTCCCAGCAGACGGCGCGGCACCTGACCGCTTCCGCAATCGACGAAGATATTGCTCACTATCTCATAGTTGGAGGTGGCTCTGCCGTCGAAACCGCTGTGGTTGGCCATCTGTCCTGTCTTGGCGATGTTGTACATCGTGCAGTTGCGCAGGTTGATGGAGTTGGTCAGGTATCCGGCGCGGTCGCAGCGGCAGGAGTTGTTGTAGCGGATGAAATAGTTCACTTTGTTGTCGTTGGCCGACCAGAAGGTGCAGTTGGTGGCGGTGAAGTCATTGATGAAGCCGCCGCCGTCGTAAATCTGGAAGTAGGCCGACGAACCCATCTTGTCATCGGGAGTGAACTTCACCAGACAGTTGGTGATTGAGAAGGTCTTCACGCAGTATTTTATCTTGTTGTCGAACATGAATGTGCGAACTACGTTGTTGATGACACAGTTTTGGAAACTGATGGGGTCGGTGATCTGATAGTAATTGTTGTGCTCCTCATCGAGGATATTGGGATCGGGATTCTCGCTGAGGGCAAGCACGGGTTGTGTGGAGGCTCCACATTCAAGGATAAGGTATTTGGCCTTGAAACCGCTGCTGGTGGCCAGACCGCCTTTCTCACCATAGGTGATGGTGGCACTGTTGGTCTTGCTCATGGAGCGCAGCGTCACGGTGTTGGCTCCAAAATCGAGCACGCTGTTAAGCGTATAATGTCCGCCTGCCACTAAGTCGAAGTTGAGGTTCTCTCCCACAGCGTCCGCTGGCAGGGGATGTGAGGCGAAATACTCTCCCAGGTCGCCCTCGGGGATTTCTGCATAGGAGGCCTCAAACGAACTGAAGAGTTTCTCCGTGCCTGTGGCGGCATCGGTGTTGCCCAGACTCTGGTTGCCGAGGGTACGGATGACCAGACGGTAGTTGACGTCTTCCTCGCGAGAGGTAGTCAGACTGCATCCGTCCACCACGGTGTTCACCAATGGCGTGCTCTCGTTGCCACGGTCATAGAGTGTCACCTCATAGCCGCCGGCACCATGGACCACGGGCCAGGCAATCGTCATGCGGTCACCGTCGGTGTTGGGCGTGATGGTGATGTCGCTTTCTGCCGGTGACACCAACTGGCTGTTGCGGACACTGCTTGTAAACGTGTCGTTATCACCATAGGTGTCGGCGCAGGATACCATCAGCCATGTCCCCATAGCGATGACAGCACCTGTGCAAAGCATCTTGCATGATACAAATTTGTTCATAAGAATTGGTTGTAGGTTATACATGTGTTATTTTAGGATTCTAAAAGAAAAGACGGGTACCAACTCCATTTGTACCCGTCTTTGCATCATTTTCTTCTTGGCATGCTTATTTTTGACTATTGGATGAAAAAATAGTCAAATGTTCCAAAATCCCCAAATTTTATTGCACTGCCCTCTTTCAGTGCATTCGCAGCCAGTAGAAAAAAGTCTTCTTGTCCATAGTTCTTCTGTCGCTAAGTTGTTAAATGAATACTGGGCCAAAAATAGGGGAAATGGGCGGCAAAAGGACTATCAAAACGCAGAAAACGACTATCAAATCATGGAAATGATAGTCGTTTCTGCCGATTTGCACCGTTTGGTCCTGCTATAGGGATGCGATCCACTCGCGGGGTGTCATGCCGACGACGGCCTTGAAGTTGCGGAAGAATGATACCTCGGTGCTGAAGCCCGATGCCGTGGCAATGGTGACGGTCTTCATGTCGGGCTGTTGGCGCATCAGTTCCTGGGCATGGCGCACGCGGTAGGCGTTGACAAACTGTGAGAATGTCTGTCCATGAACGTTGTTGATGCACTCGCTGACGTAACTGCTGTTCGAGCGGAGGCGCACTGCCACATCCTGCAACTTTAGGTCGCTGCGCAGATAGATCCGTTCCTCATCCATGAGCCGGCTGATGCGCTCCATGAGGTCGGCGGTTTTGTCATCTGCCTTGTTCCATTCGCTATCATCCTCCGAGATAGGTGCTATATCTGCTGTGGGCTTCTTTCTACGCCAAAGAATAAATATGATGTACGCGATGATGCCTGCTGCTGCCGTTGCCATGACTACCCACAGCCAAAATGGTATCCCTGCAGTGGCAGCAGTAGGCATGGGGGTGGCAAAATGATAACACCAGACGGTAGTCAGCGGATTATAGTTGTCATCGGGGCTGCCGCCTGTCAGGATGAGGTCGCCGTCAGAATTGATTGTGGGTATGGTCACGGTGGAGTGCTCCAGGGAATCTGTGTAGTAGAGCGTCAGAGGTGCAGGGTGTACGGCATAGTCTACAGCCAGCACAAACTGGCGGTGGCAGAGGCTGTCCACACCGATGATGTAGCCGCGCCGTCGGGGTCTGTCAATGACGATGGGGCCTTTGTAAAGAATAGGGCCGAACTGGCATCGCATCGGTATGGGGCAGACGGTGGGCAGCAAGGCGAAGGTAGTGTCGCGCACCTCGACGATGGCCAACTGTCCGCTCTTGTCTTTGGCCGTCAGCAGATAAGTGTCTTCATCCGTTGAACAGCACCGGCTGTCGAAGGGCTGGTCGGTGTATACGGGTCGCCACTGTTCCAACAGCGGAGCGTGGAAGGCATTGCCTTTCAGACGGTCCACCCAGATGGTGTCGGGATGGCGGTCGTACACATCGTTACCGCCGAGGATGAGCATGTCGCCATTGCTGATAGGCAGGATGTAGGGATTGCTGCGCCCTTGTGCCACTTCCTTGACGGGCTGCACCTGGCTTTGCCCGTCGTAGCACTCGATGGCGTCGGGTGCATAGTGGTTGCCGCTGATGATGACGCGCCCGTCGGCTAATGTGGTCGCATTGGCCAGCACCCTGCGGCGATCCAGGCTACCGAAGCCTTTGAACGTGCGGCTCTTCAGGTCGTATCTCTCCAGCGTATAGGTCTGCCCCACGCCCAGTTCCTCCTGATGTCCGCCGCCAATGATAACCTCTCCAGATGGCAGCACTGCGGCAAAGCCGTTGTCGTGGTTGTAGGCCATAGGAAGCACATGCCAGGCTCCATCCTTGAGATATTCGGCTGTCGGCGTGGGCACAAAGTTCGTGGTGTGGCCGCCAATCACCGTCATCTCGCCCCCGACGTTCAGGATGGCATGCCCCGACCGTGGAATGTTCAGGTCGGGCAGCCGTTCTGCCTCCACTTTCACCACTTTGTAGCGTCCTTCCGCTGCAGCAGCAGGCAATGGAATCTGCAGCAGGAATATCAATAAGGTGACGAGTGTCATCGGCATACTTTCCTTAATACTCATGACAAAATGACAAATGATGGTGCAAAGTTACGATTATTTTCAAATAATCACCGCTTTCCTTTTGCCTTTTATATTTACTTCCCTGAACTGCTTCCCCATTGGTAGACCCAGTGGGTGCGGCTGCCGCAGGCATTGAAGTTAATGGCTCTCAGTTCGTTCTTTTTGCTGCCTGACGGGATGCTAATAACATAGTCCCACTCGCCAGAGGCGGGATCATCGGGAGAAATGCCAACAGTAGTGCTTCCTTTCAAGTTACGTACCTCTCCCCATACAGCATAGTCACTGGAATTGTTCATGCCAATACTCTCATCCTCAAATGTGAGCCTTGTGTTTTCGTGAATATAAGCATAAGCATATGCTGAGCATGTTCTTTTAATGGTTGTATGGAGAATAATCGAGTCGCCACCTTTTATCCAAGGTAGTGGGGCTTCTATCGTGGATTTAAACCCAACGTTATAACTTTCATAATTCCGACCAACAGATGTACCAGAATAGGAGTGCTCGGTTTCTGATGCCATATAATGCACAACATGTCCCATCCCATTGTCTTCATCTTCACGTTTGTTGATTTCTGTTCTTATGAGATACCATCCTTCAGGTTCTCCTGCTTCCTGCCTCACCTTGATAGGCAGAAAGTCTGTATTGTCAGCCGTCGGGTTTTCGCTTTGTGTGCCGAATGCGTATATGGTGCCTTTGCGCTCATTGGCTGTATTGTTGGGTGTGGCTGTCACAGTGAAGGTGCCCAGTTTTTCGTTATCAACGGTAATCCACCCTTCGCAATCAGATCCGGAGAAGCCGCCATAAAGTTTGTATCCCTTGGCTTCCACCTTTACAGTCTGTGTGCCGCCTTCGGCCTCGAACAACAATGAATCGGGTATGACCTTGAGTTCCTTTTTGTCTTCATCACGTTTCCTCAGTTCAATAATTGTACGCGTAGGTTCGGTGCCCGTGGAATATTGACTGTTATAACTTCTGGTGGTTAGAACGACTAAATAGGCTTCTATTTCATTATCGTTATTTTTTATGTTTGCAAAGGTGCTGCCCGCAACGACGATGGAATCTTTCCCTATTGCCTTGCCGGGAGCCTGTTTGACAGAATTCTTCCAGTCAGCGTATAGCAAATAGGTGTGCACATCCTCACATTCTTGCTTGATCACAACCTCATAATCAGAAATGTCCTTATCCTTAAAGCCTTTAATTTTCACCAACCTGGCCTCACATCCGGAAGGAAAAACCTTTCCTTCCTTGGTGAATATTTCAGGCTTGTCGTTAATAATCATGGCTGAATTACCAATAGTAAGTCTGTAATTCTTAAAGAAGTCCTTCAGTATTTCTCCCTTGAATAAAGCCAGATAATAACTGTCAATTTGCTCAATATTCTCAAAAAAGTTATAGCCATTTTTGGATTCAAACCAGGAAGCCAGCGATACTACTGTTGAACGGACATCCTTGTTTTTCCAATGTTTACTGTAAAGTTCAACAACATCGGCATCCTTGCATGAATAATGACTGGTAAGGTAGTAGAGCATGGGAGCCATGGCATACCCTTGCTGCTGGAACTCCTTCCCTTTGCTTTTTTCAAATACAATCATGGCTTTTGTGTCATTCTCGTCACGCGATGCCCCTAACCTTAAAACATTATTATGCGTATCTATAGCACTACGGATTCCGTCTCCAAATTGGAAATCCGTATTAAGCAATCCATTATTGCGGAATTTTTCTATCCATACGGCTCCCATTTCATACATAATAAGCGATTCTTCATTTCCATTTAAGACTTTTGAAAGTGAAAAATACCGTGGGTCATAGTCCGACTGATAGTAATGGAATGTCTCATGGAGCATTGTCTGCTTTAGTTCATCAGTCACGACATAACCTGCATTCTTAATTTTTGGTACACTCAGTTCTAAACAAGTCCATATGTTATTGTTCAGACCATTTTGTACATGCTCACCCCAGTTTTCTGTTGTTGTATAATAAAATGGGATGGTACGGCCTGACCCATTCAGTCTGAAGCCCAAAGCGTGAATCTGCTTGATGGTTTCTTCTATGCATTTCTTCAGATCTCGTGTGAATTGTCCTTTCAACTCACCAAGGGTGGTGCCGTCATACATGCACCATGCTCCCCAGCCAATATATATTTTGTACTTGACACCATCATATTCTCCTGATGATATAGCCGAATTAAAAGCCCGAGTCATTGCTTTTGCTTCAATGGCGTCCGCGTCAGGCACATGTCCCAAGCCTATGGTGAAACTCACATTGCCCGGGTCCTCTCCGTTGTCGCATATAGGAAGAGTTGTTGTATATTCGCCACCGGTGCGACTTGTTTCACAATAACTATCATGCTGTACCTCTTCGAGCGAGGAAGTGGCCCGTGCAGGAGTGCGCAAGACGAAACCGATGTCATCGGCTGCCTCTGAGCATTTTATCTTCACTTTCACTTGTGCGGCTGTGGTGGCTGGCATGGTAACCTGATAGAAGGGCGATGCTTCAAACTTGCCTCCGATGGTGCCTTTCTTCACCTCTGTGATAGCCACCTTCGTGTCTTTGCCGAACGTGCCAGAGGGGAAGGTGAGCACGATGTCATCTTTCTCTATGCTGCCACCTGTGGCTGGAACCGTCTGCCAGTCGTCATTGCTGACAGGCACATTGGGGTTGGGGGTGGTCTTACCTCCGTTTTCTTCATTATTGTTCTCTGAGCACGCCGCCATCAACAGGGGCAGCACCGGCAGCAGCAGCCAGTAGAAAAAAGTCTTCTTGTCCATAGTTCTTCTGTCGCTAAGTTGTTAAATGAATACTGGGGCAAAAATAGGGGAAATGGGTGGCAAAAGGACTATCAAAACGCAGAAAACGACTATCAAATCATGGAAATGATAGTCGTTTTTGCCAATTTGCACCGTTTTGTCCTGCTATAGGCTGCATCCAAAATCCCCAAATCTTACTGTATTCCGAAGTCTTGCTGCTGCTTTTCCACCTCCTCGAGCATCTTGCGGCGCTCCTCTTCGGTGAGGTTCTCCTGGGTGCGGGGGATGTGCCGCCCTCCTGCGTTGCGCCAGCCAGCGGGACGGTTGGCCATCTTGCTCGTGCTGTTGAGTTCGTAGCACATCTTTCCCTCGTAAGGTACGCTGCTGATTTCCAAGGTGTCGGCGGCAGGGGCATGGATGCCCTCGTAGGTAGGACGGGCGATGATGCGGATTTTACCGGCTTGATGGGTGCTGCGGACAAGGATGGGTGCGCTGCCCCATTCCACGACACGGGGATTGGCCATGATGCGGTCATCGCTGATGATGCGCCCTTCGCCTTCAATGTCGAACGTGACGTGCTCGATGGCGCTGCGGCGCACATTGCCGTTGTCATCGGTGATCTCTGCCACCACCACGATGAAGTCGCTGCCGTCGGCCACCAACTGGCGACCCATCTCATCGGCATAGAGCCGGATTTTCGTGCTCCTGCGCGACGGCATCTTCTTCTCAGAGCAGACCACTTTTCCGTCTTTGATGCCCTCGGCGAGCAACGACACTTTTTGCCAGTTGCGCTTGGTGTAACTGATGGTACGGGCTTCCCAGGAGTCCCAGAAATCCTTGAACACGGCCGGGGCATGTGGGATGCCCTCCGCATCGTGCATGATGGGCAGGGTGGCGACTTTATCTCCTTCGTAGGCAGTCAGCCGCACACTGTCGCAGTTGCTGAACACCACCACATCGTGGTCGGAGAACGGGGTCATCTCATGGGCAATGAACACCATCGGGGCAAACTTCTTTTCGGCTTCTGCAATGGGAGCGAAATATTCACCGTTTACCTGTGACCTGAAGGCCTCAAAAGCATACTTCTTCTGACGGAAAGCATCGTAGATGCCACCAAGGTAGGCATCGGGGTGATAACCACGCTGATGGTCGAAGGGATGCCACTGGCAACCGCCGATGAACTGCCGCTGACCATGGTACATCATGCCGTAGGTGTCGGTGAGTGACAAGGCGGCTGCGAGCATCGCCTTCTCGCCCCATCCGCGGGCGGCTCGGTTGATGGCATTGTGGGCATACCAGTCATCGACATATTCACCCCACTCGCGCGTGAAAATGCATTTGTCGGTGTCGAGCGTGCCCTTCCCGATGTTGTAGGCCCAGTCGTAGAGCACGTCGTAGTTCTCTTTCACTCCGGCAGAGTTGATGTCGGCGGCGGCCACGGGACGGCCGGGATAAGGATACTCCTCACGCGTCACCTCAAGGGCTTTCAGGGCGAAGTCCTGCGGATACCGGGTCTCGTTGAGAATGGGCTCCCACATCAGCACCGACGGGTGGTTGCGGTCGCGGCGGACGATGTTCCGAGTGTTCTGATGCACTTTCTCTGCCCATTCAGGGTCTTTGTTCCAGAACTGCCAGCCTGGGGTGGGCACGATGACAAAGAGGCCCAGTTCGTCACAGGCATCCATAAACGATGGGTCCTGCGGGTAGTGGGCGGCACGGATGATGGTCATTCCGGCCTCGCGGAGTCGCAGGGCATCGCGCCACTGCTGACTGTTGGGCACGGCATTGCCCACATAGGCAAAGTCCTGGTGGCGGTTGCCGCCCACCATCTGATGGTAGGGCTTCCCGTTGAGCCAGAAACCGTCCTTGCCACGGAACTCCGCCTTGCGGATGCCCATGCGCACCATTCCTCCGTCGGCGCACTGACGACCGTTCATCACACGGATTTCCACATCATAGAGATAGGGGTCTTCGGGCGACCACAGGTGGGGACGGTCGATGGTAGTGGCCAGCGTCACGGTCGCCATCAGTCCTTCGTAGGGTGGCATCGCCACTCGTGCCTTGGCCGTCTTTACGGTCTTGCCGTCACGGTCCTTGATGAGGGCTACAATCTGGGGTTTGAGGTCGGAGGCGTTGTCCTTGCAGATTTCCACATCAATGAAGACATCGGCACTCTTTTCCGAGATGTTGTCATAATGCAGAAACACACCGCCACCTGCCACCTCATTGCGCTGCAGGGCATCGGTGATGTAGAGCGGTGACTTGCCGATGAGCCACACATCGCGGTACATGCCGGCATGATAGGCAAAGTCGAGTTGGTTCTGTGGCTTTCCCGGGGGATAGTTCTTGTCGTCGCTGTTGTCGGCTTTCAAGGCGACAAGACAACTGGCTCCGGCTTTCACTCCCGCCTCGGTGAGGTCGACGATGATGGGCAGATAACCACCTTCATGCATGCACACCAGCCTGCCGTCGACATACACTTGCTGCTTGCCCATCACACCCTCGAAATAGAGCGTGACATGCTTGTCGGCAAGGTCGGCGGGCATGGTGAACCGCTTGCGATACCAACAGACTCCTTGGTAGTTGCGGCCACCGCTTGCTCCGTCTGGCTCAAGCCGCGCGGTGTGGGGAGCACATACCACTTCCCATGCGGCATCGTCGAAGGCGGGTGCTTGGGCATTGGTGGCATCGCCGAGATAGAATCGCCAGCCTTCGTTGAAGTTATAGATGATGCGGCCACTGTCTTGCAGCGGAAAGAATCCCGCGACTGAGGTGGGTTGCGCCTGTGCTGCCATGGCAAGCAGGAGGCTCCAGATGATAAGTAGTTTTTTCATTTATTTAATTTTCAATTTTCAATTTTCAATCTTCAATTTTCAATTTTCAATTTTCAATCTTCAATCATGGTATCAGTTCCACATGCTTCACGCGCTGGCGGCGCCAGGTGTATACCACATGGATATGACCGTCGCGGCTTTGGATGATGGAGGGGTAGGAGTATTGCAGGATAGGACTGTCTTCCAAGGTGATCCAGTGTGTCCAGTGCTCGCCGTCGTCGCTGCGGAGGATGGAGAGCGGCGTGCGGGCTCCCTTCTCCTTGTCGGGTTCGATGGGCCAGTCATTGCAGATGAGCGCATAGCCGCCCTCTTTCAGACTGACGGCATCCAGACCGCTGTTGTTGTTGGGAAGGTCGGACAGGCTCAACTTGCTCCAGGTCTCGCCGTTGTCACTGCTGTATGTCACGCCGATCTGACGGCTGCGGGTGCGGCATAGGGCTTTCAGCCTGCCGTCGGGTAGGATGATGATGCTGGGCTGGATGGCTTTCACTCCGTTGTCGGCATCGACGAAGGCGGTGCGCTTCCAGGTCTTTCCCATATCGTCGCTGTACTCGAAATAGAGTTGCCACCCGTGGCGCTCGTCGCTTGTCGGCGAGATGAGCCTGCCTTTGTTCAGGATGGGCTTGTTCTTGATGGGACCATAGATGGTGTCAGGCAACTGCTCGCGCTTGCTCCAGGTTTTGCCTCCGTCTTTCGAGCGAACCAGCCATCCCTTCCATCCGGCTACGTTGACACCGATTTTGAAGTAGATGCGCAACTCGCCGCTGGGCATCTCGTAGATGACGGGATTCCAGCATGCCTCACGGTGGTCGGGGGAGAACACTCCGTCGGCTGCCATTTGGGGCGCAGTCCACATGGTCTTGCCCTTGGGCTTGCGGCTCACCCAGATGCACACGTCGGGGTTGCGCTCTTTCGTGCCGCCAAAGTAGGTGGCCACAAGGTCGCCGTTCTTGGTCTCCACGATGCTGGCAGAGTGACATTCGGGGAAGGAGGCTTGCTTGTAGAGGAACTCGTCGACCACCACTTGCTGACCGCGTTGAGGCAGGGCGCACTCAAAGTGATGGTCTCCCGATCCGATTTCTTTCTGACTGCCATCGGGCAGGCAGACGGTGGCGGTGGTGTTGGCGGGTATGGACACTTGCCAGTTGAGTCGCCCGTTTGCTTTCTTCCAGCGGCTTGAGATGGTTCCGTAGATGCTCTCATAACTGCCTTCGATGTCGTCCATCTCATCCACGGAAAAGTCGGGCTTGAGCAGGATTTTCTTGAAACCAGGGGCGGCGGACCGGATGCCGGCCACATCCTCATAGAGCCATGAGAGGAGGTCGCCCAACAGCATCACATGGTTGCCGCTGTTCATCTTCGGACTGGCGGTGTCGCCGTTCCACAGTTCCCAGATGGTGGTGGCTCCGTGCTGGGCCATATAGCCCCAACTGGGATATTTCTTGTTGGTGGCCAGCAACCAGGCGAGGTCGGTGCGCCCCATCTCGGTGAGACCGTGCATCAGCCAACCGATGCCGATGACACCACAGGTCACCGTGCCGAGGTTTTGGGCGATGAGGGTCTTGATGATGTTCTTTTCCACCTCAGCCTTGACATAGGCGTCGTCTGTCATGCCGAAATAGAGGGGAAGGAGGTTGGCTGTCACGGTGTTGTTGCCATAAAAAGTGCTGTCTGGATAGAGGATATGCCCGGGCACCGTGGTGGTGCCTTCCTTGCGGGTGAGGAATTGGCGGTTGAATGCCTCCTTGGTGAGGGCGGCTTCTTCCTCGAAGTAGCGGGCGTCATCGCTCTTGCCCTGCATCTCTGCAAACTGTTTCATCAAGAGGCAGAGGCGGTAGTAATAGGCTGAGGAGATGAGGGTGCCGTCGGTGATGCGCGCGGGGTCTTCGCTGTGGATGAGGGTCTCGCTCTCGGGCGGCACGCACCAGTCGCCATAGCGGTCTTTGGTGATCAGGCCATCGCGCTGATATTGGTATTTGAGATGCTCCATCCATCGCTTCACGTTGGGATAGTAACGGCGCATGGGTTCGTCATCACCATATTGGCGCAGCAGCATGTCCAGTGAGAAGGGCAGGGCGGCGGGCCATGTCACATTGTCGGAATAATAGTTCCAAAAAGCAGGGGCCACATCGGGGATGCAGCCGTCCTCGCGCTGTGCCTCGGTGATGTCGCGCACCCATTTGGCATAGAGGTTGCCGTTGTCGAAGAGGAAGGCTTCTCCATAGCAGCCACGGGTGCGGTCGCCCAACCAGGGCTGGCGCTCGTCGCGTTGCGGACAGTCCACAGGCATGCCTTTGTAGTTGCTGGCCACACCCCATGTCGCATTGTGGTATACCTTATTGAGAATGGTGTCTTGTGTGACGAACTGTCCGGTGACGGCCATCTGGTCGTTGATGACTTCTCCTGTCAGGTCGGTGAGCCTGATGTGACTGGGACTGCTGATCTCGACATAGCGGAAGCCATGGTAAACGAAAGTGGGATGCCATACCGTGTTGTTCTCCTTCCCGTTGGCGATGTAGATGTCGGTGGAGAGGGCATGGCGGAAATTCTCCACCCAGATATTTCCTGTCGAGTCGGTGCGCTCAGCGAAGCGGATGAGGATGCTGTCGCCGGGTTGGGCACCGCTGATGTTCACCGACAACCATCCGGCCATGTTCTGGCCCATGTCGACCACCATCTTGCCGTTCCCGTTCTTGTGGCTGATGCTCTTGGGCGTGATTTTCTGGGTGATGGTCATATTGGGCGTCATGCCTCCGCGCAGCGTACCCAAGGGGATGGCGGTGCGCTCGGCGGTGGTCCATTGGCTGTCGTCAAATCCGGTTTGGGTCCATCCTGCCATTTCCTTTCGGGCATCGTAGATTTCTCCGTCATACTCGTTGTTGCTGCGGATGGGACCGTCGGCAGTCAATTTCCATTTGTCGTTGGTGGAGACGACCTTCCGTTTCCCGTTGTTATACTCTATGATGAGGTTGGCACGCACTTTGGGATAGCCAAACCATGTGATCTTGTAAGGCTTTTTCTTTTGCTGCATCGTGTAGTAACGGCCATTTCCCAGCACCACGGCAAGGGCATTGTTTGCCGTCAGCAGGTCGGTGACGTCGAAGGCATTGTAGGTCACCGTCTTGCGATAGTCGGTGGGGACAGGGGCGAGCACCTGATGCGTACCATTGACGTCAAGGTCGATTTTCTTTCCGTTGAGGTATGCCTCATACATGCCGAGTCCGCTGATGTAGAGGGTGGCTTGGCGGATGCCTTCCTCTGCATCAAAAGTGGTGCGCAGATAGCGGGCGCTCAGTTGGCTGTGCTCTTCTTCCCGGTCCCAGGGCATGGCGTGGTCAAGTCCGATCCACTGTCCCTGCCAGTCCGACTCTGTGAGCAGTCCTACGTTCCACATGGACACGTCGCTCCAATCGCTGTCGCCTTGTGTCGTGCTTACCTTCACACGCCAATAGCAACGGGTGTTGCTGCGCAAGACCTTGCCGGCATACCTCACCCATTGCGACTGGTCGGTGTTGGCGGTGGTGTCCCACAGGTCACCTTCCAGTGCCTCGGCTTTCTCGTGGGAGGAGGCGACAATCAGGTGATAAGAGGTCTGCATCACGTCTTTCAGATCCTTGTTGGTCTCGATGACCCAACCCAACCGTGGGGTGGGGGTGTCCACACTCATGGGCTGCACCATGCGCTCAGTGCGTAGGTGGGTCACCCTGATGGGATTCACTTGTTTTTTCTTGGCTGCGGATGCCGTCAGGACTGTGAGGCACAGCAGCGCCAGAAACAATCGCTTCATTACCATTTCTCTTCCAGTTGGGTGGCGTTTTTGTCAAGATATTTTTTGCTGCTGTCTGTGGCGATGAGCACTCGGTCGCTGCCACGCAGATAAGCACCGTCGTAGGTGAATTCGGTCACCTTGCTGTCGTATTCGCCAAGATAGGTCAGACTTCCGTCAGAGGGGTTCATCATCCACACCAGTTTTTTCTTTCCCGATATCTTGGTCAGGTCAATCTGCATCGGTTTGCCGCTGTAGTTGTATGCCAGCAGGTAGTCGTTGCCACGGGTGGCGATGACGCGGTCATAGCGCTCCCCGTTGCTGCCGGCAATGATGCTTTGGTCGGCCACCCTGTCGGTGAAGGGGAAATGGAGTATCAGCCACTTCAGGTATTTCATCTGCTGATAGCCGGGGTCTTTCATCGCGTCCCACCAGGCTTTCTCCGCTCCGAAAGAGGCGAGCACTCCGGGGCGCATGAACTGCATGATGCTGTTGTGTCCGTAGGTGTGGCCGAAGCAGCCGGCGAAGACGGCCCAGTAGGCATAACGGCGCACGTCATAGTCCTGCCATCGTGGGGCGGAGAAATCGTGCAGCCCCTGGGGGATGTCCTCATACGAGGGCTCACCGTCGATGACGGGTTTGATAGGCGCTTTCTCCCAACTCATGTCGACATACCGCCAGTTGTCTTCCTCGGTATTGTCCTTGATGGTGTAGTCGCCGTCGCCGTTGCGCTGACCATAGCGGCGGTGACCGCTTTGAAACATGTTGAAGTCAAGCCACTCCCGGTCGTTGTACCACCAGGCGCTGGTGGTGCGGCCGCGGGGATGGAACGTCATCACATGACCTGGGTCGGCTTGCCTGATGGCGCGGGCAAGGGCATCCCATGAGGCTGTGCCCTTGTCACCCATGATGTCGCCGCCAATCATCCAGATGATATTGGGCCTGTCTTTGTAGCGCTCACCCAGGAATTTCCCGTATCGGGCGGCCTTCTCCACATCCATCTTGCCTATCTGAGACCCCCAGATGCAGTCCATGGCGATATAGATGCCGTTGGCTTCCGCCATGCCGACGATATAGTCGAGATGGTCCCAGTAGCCATAGGTCCCGGGATGGGTGTATGGCGTGAAGTCGAAACTCTCGTCGTTGGCTGGCTGACCGTAGACATTGTAGGTGGGTATGGCGCAGAGCACTTGTATCTGCTCTACGTTGTAGCCTTGCTCCCGTTCCTTGTTGAGATAGAATTCCACTTCATCGCGGTTGAGCCGCTCGGGCAGGAGCCAGGCGGTGTTGCCCAACCAGAAGAAGGGGGTGCCGTTCTCATGTACCAGGTAGCGATGGTTGGCTGATACCGTCAGTTTGCCGTTGCTCCAAGGCTGATATACCTTGGCGGAGATGATGCTGCTCGTCATCACCAGTAACATCATAGTCAGGATGGTCTTTTTCATATTTCAATCTTCAATTTTCAATCTTCAATCTTCAATAAGAACAACGTTCTGCCCTTTCTTTGTCTTGATTTCATAGAGATAGTATCCGTTGGCTCTCGATGTCTTCATGCGCGCTCCCTTGAGTTTCACGGATGAGCGGATGCGCAGGATGCCGCCGTTGGAGCAGCGGATGGTGGCCTGCTTCAGTTGGCCGTCCTTCCACGCCATGTCGGTCTCAAATCCTCCTCGGGCACGGAGACCGGTGACGGAGCCTTCACTCCAACCATCAGGCAGGGCGGGCAGGAGGTGGATGTAGCCGTCATGACTCTGCAGCAGCATCTCGGCAATGCCTGCCGTGCATCCAAAATTGCCGTCAATCTGGAAGGGGGGATGGGCATCGAAAAGGTTGGCATAGGTGCCGCCTTTCTTCTTCTCGTTCCTCACCAACGACAGTTGGTCGCCTATGAGTTTGAGGGCATGGTTGCCGTCGAGCAGACGTGCCCATAGACATACCTTCCATCCCATGCTCCATCCCGTGGAGGGGTCGCCGCGGTGGATGAGTGACGTCTTGGCGGCTTCGGCAAGAGCGGGGGTGGTGAGTGGCGTGATCTGGTTGCTGGGATACAGTCCGTACAGATGTGAGACGTGCCGGTGGGTGTCGTCGGGGTTGTCCCAGTCATCGAGCCATTCCTGCAGTTGTCCCCATCGGCCAATTTGCATCGGGGGCAGGTGGTTGAGTTTGTCGCGCAGACTGTCGGTGAGTGTCGTGGTCTCGCCCAGTATACTGCCGGCCTCGATGACATGGGTGAAGAGGTCGTGCACCAATTGGTTGTCCATCGTCACTCCGGCAGCGGTGGAGGCTCCGTAAGGATGCGTGTTCTCGGGCGAGAGACTGGGGCAGATTACCCAATATCCTTTTTGGGGGTGGCGCACCATGATCTGGTTGAGAAAGCGGGCGGCTCCTACCATGGTGGGATAGATCCTCTGGAGGAAGTCCTTGTCGCCGCTGTAGAGCCAGTGTTCCCACAGATGCTGGCACATCCATGCGCCACCCGTGGGCCACAGACCGCTCGGGGCTTTGTCGATGGCTCCCGTCACACGCCAGATGTCGGTGTTGTGGTGGAGCACCCATCCGTCGGCGCCATACATGATGCGGGCGGTCTCATGACCGGTGTGGCTGACATCGTCGATGAGCGAGAAGAGCGGGGCGGTCAGTTCGCTGAGATTGGTCACCTCAGCGGGCCAGTAGTTCATCTCGCAGTTGATGTTGGTGGTGTATTTTGAGTCCCAGTTGGGAAACATCTTGTCGTTCCAGATACCTTGAAGGGTGGGGGGCTGGCATCCAGGCTGTGAGGTGCAGATGAGGAGATAGCGGCCAAACTGGAAATAGGTTTCCACCAGGTGGCTGTCGTTGTTCTCCTTGAAATGCAGCACGCGCTCGTCGGTGGTCAGATGGGAAAAACGGTCGTTGCCGAGGTCGAGGCCCACACGGTTGAAGAGTTGCTGATAGCGCTTCGTATGCTCGCGTTTCATGGTGGCATAGTCTTGGGAAAGGACCTCACTGAGTTGGCTTTCTGACAGCAGGGTGTCATTGGCGGTGATGTCATCGTAATGCCTGAAGTTGGTGGCGATGCAGACGTAGATGACGGCTTCGTCGGCACCGTTGATGCTGAGCACACCGTCTTTGGAGGTCAGTGTCCCACCGGTATGGGTGGCGGTGGCGCGGCCGGTGAAAGTCACCTTGCCTTTCAGTCCTTCATGGTTGGAGGTGGTGCCGCTCAGCACGATTTCCTTTCCCTCACTGGAGATGAGCACGTCGGCGTGTGGCGAGGTGAGGTGGGCATTGAGCGTGATTGCTCCCTTGCGGTTGGCTGTCAGTCGGATGGCGATGGTGTTGGAAGCCAGTGACGCGATGTATTCCCGTCGGTATTTGATGCCGTTGGCCTCATAGCAGGTGATGGCGCGGGCGGAGTCGAGCGACAACTCCCTGTAGTAGTGACTGTAGTCGCCTTGTCCGGGAAAACTGATGTAGAGGTCGCCGAAAGGTTGATAGGGCATGCCGTGGTTGGTGTTGCTCTGCACATGGGCGGTAGCCATGTCCTGCGCTTCTTTGTAGTGCCCCTCCCACACCAGTTGCCGCACCTTGGGTAGGTATTCCAGGGCTTCGGGGTTGGCGTTGTTGTTGGGGCGTCCGGCCCAGATGGTCTCCTCGTTGAGTTGGACGCGCTCGGTGGTCACATTGCCGTAGACCATGCCGCCCAACCGTCCGTTGCCGATAGGCAGGGCTTCCGTCCAAAGTTGTGCTGGACGGTCATACCATAGTTTGTGGGGGCCGGCGGCCTGAGTGGTTTGAGCGCACAGGGCGGCAAGGAGGATGAGCAGGACCGACAGCAGTTGCCCCAACGAGGGCTTCTCTGCAAACATCATGTCGATGTCTGGCTGGTTGGTGGGGGATGTGGTGGAATGGTGGCTCATGGTTTTGGAGTCATTCTTAGGGTGTTCTCGTCTTCGATAGTTACCTTGCTTTCATCGAGTTTGGAAGCATCGAGGCTGAAAGTGTCGATGAAGAACTGATAGACGGCCTGTCGCTTGTTGGGACCGAAGTCATGTTTCTCATTGGGCAGATGCACGTTGCCCACCTTCTCAGCGGCTCCGTAAAAACCGTAGATGCGCTGCAGGTAGGGATATTCCAGATCGGGGGTGGTGGAGGTCCAGTCGCCTCCGTCGCTCACCACCATCATGGGCTTGGGGGCGAAGGTGGCTGCCAACTCGGCGTTGCAGGTGCCGCCGCCGGCGAGTTGGATGGGCATCCCGCTCTCACAGGGGCATCCGCCATCAAACCACGACGACATGCTCACGACAGGACAGCAGGCGGTATAGCGGTCGTCGAGCACGGAGAGAAGCACGGCCTGTGTGCCGCCTCCAGAACCGCCGTTGACACCAATCCGGGCGAGGTCGATGTCCTTGCGCTTTGACAGCATCATGTCGAGCAGGTCGATACCGTTGTAGGCCTGCATCACATGGGCCTCGCTGGTGTGGTGGGCTTCGGCTCCTACCTCATCCTCGCTCTCTCCCCATCCCCATAGGTCATAACTCACGCAGATGGCGCCCATGCGGGCAAGGGTGGCATAGCGCTTCTGAAGGTCGGCATTGTATCGCCCTTGGTTGAAATGCCCGTTCGGACAGATGATGAGCGCCTGTTTCCCTTTTCTTGTCGGAGCGTAGATGCTGCCGCAGATGGTGTGCCCGTTGACGGTGCTGCGACGGAAGTTTTGCACCGTGTAGCCATCATGCTTGCGCACCTTGCCGAATGTGGTGGCCTTCTGTGTTTCTGTCCCGAGGAGGGGAAGGATGCCGAGACGCTCGCGCACCTCTTGGCGGAGCATGTCGCGGCGTGCCTCCCACTGCGCCTTGTCGGCATAGAGAGTGCTCAGGTAAGCAATGAGTTTCTCACCGTCGGCAGGTTGCCGGCGGGGATACTCATACCGCTTCACCTTCCATACATTCTTCTGCTGAAATACAGGCTTGAAGTCAAAGGGGGCAAGCAGGTTGGTCAGCGTCTCTTCCACGCTGTAGGGCCTGATGCGGAAATCAGCGTATGTCACTTGCAGTCCTGTGGTGTCCATATCGTATTTCAGTCGGATATCGAAACGCTGCTCCACATCCCGCATCACATCACTCAGCGAGCGACTGAACTTATTCTCAAATGTCTGCGCCCCCGCCGACAAGGCGGTGGTGAGCAGCACAGCGATCATGATGTCTCTTCTCATCTTTTTTTATTTTTATATAGACTCTATAGATTCTATAGCCTCTATAGCATCTATAGCCTCTATAGCATCTATATTTACTATATCTTCTATATCTTCACTTCTATCTTTCCTATACTATCTCTCCGGGCTTTGAGTTGTCCGTCGATGAGCAGGAGCAGCCCGCGGCCCTGGTGGTAGCGCTGGCCATCGGCATCCCAGATGATGGTGAGCACATGCCCCCGGTAGTTGATGCCGTCGAGGCAGAAATAATTCCACTGGTTATCGGGCAGCAGAGGGTTCACCACGATGTATCCTTCATCGCTCTGCGGCCGAAGCCCCACGATGCCTGTGATGATGAGGTCATTGAAAGTGGAGTGGTTGTAGTATCGGCTGCGCTCCCGGTCGCCCATCAGCCATGCACCGTTCTTCTCATCGAGATATTCACCGATATAGGGCCGGCCGCGGTGGTGCTGAGACTCTACATATAGTTCCATCTGTCTGAAGAAAACGGAGTCGCCGATCACATGTGGTTCGGGGTAGTCGTTCAGGTAGTTGGCCAGGGCGGTGAGGGTCTGTGAGGTGGCGAAAGGCCAGATGGCACCGTCCCACTCACATTTCCCTACGCCATGGGAGCGGAACTGCGGATGGCGGCGCTCGGCGGTGGTGAGGCCATAAGGGGCGGAGAAACCTTTCTCGTCGAGAAGTTGCAGCCATGCCACATCATATTTCGGATTGGTAAAGGTGAGGTTGAAATACCATGGTATATAGCCGATGGCCTCGCGCACTGCCGCCAGCGTGTCGCCCACTTCGCCGCGACGGGTCTCGAAGAACTGGTCTTCCTCATTCCATAGGTGAGTCACAATGAGGTTACGCAGAGTACCGGCTTTCTTGTTGTAGAGACGGGCATTTTCCACATCGTAATCCAGCATGCTCATCCAGGCAAGGGCTTCGGCATTGCCACACATGTAACTGTTGATGGTGGGTCGGGCATACTGCTTCTTGCGCCCGCCGCTGATGCTCTCTTCCATACCGTCCTGCACGTCACCCTGCCAGTAGAGTCCGGAGGGCAGGCGGTTGGTCGATTCCCAGCGGGCATATTCTTCCTCTAACCGTGGCCTCAGGGATAGGACAAAGGCGGTGTCGCCCTGCACCTTGAAAAGTTGCTGCACGGCCCAGGGGTTCCATGAGGAGAACTTGTTCATCTTCGACATCGCCTTGCCCTCGTTGCCGAAATACCAGGTGCGCAGAATCTGGTGCAGGTAAGTGGTGTCGCGTAGCCATCTCGTCTCCATGATATGATGCCCGATGGCGCAGGCGATGAGGTTGTAGCGGTCGGCATAGGAGCGGTCGACAAGGAACTCAGTCATGCCATAGCCCACGGGGGTGCGCTTGATGTGCTTGCGCAGGGTCCACCAACGGTAGTAGTACATCTCCCTGAAATTCTCCTGCGGACAGTCGAAGAGGGGGATGTTGTTGCGCATCCATTCCGATGAGGCGGCGTTGGGGATGGTGGTGACGATGTTCTCGTCTTCCATCGTGTTGAACCGCTCGGCATAGTGGGCGAAATCATCATAACGGAGGACGGTGGCGGTGGAGTCGCCGTCGAGGGAGCGGCTGGTGACATGGGCGATGCTGAACAGGGCGGCGGGGTCTTGCTCATCGGCGCGGGGCATGTCGAAGTCTTGGTCGGCGGGGGTGTTGATGTCGGGCTTGTCGAACAATGCGCCCGTGCGGAAGACGATGCGTGAGAAATGCTCTACGGGGGTGTCAAACTGCCGTTCGCAGGCTTTTTTGCCGTTGACATAATAGGTGGCGCGGTGGAGGGCGGTGGAGAGTACGGCCTTGATGTGGTAGGTCGCACCCTGTTCGTAGCGTTTTATCAGCGTGCCATAGCGTGCCCCGCCCTTCACACGCATGATTCCGGTGGAGTCGGCGACAATGCGGGAGGCGACGTTGCCGCCATCATCCACAAACTCTATATCCAACTCCCCGTGGTTGGTCTGTCCCATCTTCAGGTCCCATTCCACAGCCAGTTCCTTGGTGTTGGGAATGATGCGCTCGGCCTTGGCATAGTCATAAGGCTCGCTGTCGCTCAGGGTGAGCCATCCGTCCTTCAGTGTGATGGGGCATCGCTGTGGGATGTAGAGATTCCAGTCGGTCATGTCCGACAGATGTCCATACGCCTCAAAACCTTCGGTGGCATGGGTGGTGGCATCCAAACGTACGGGGACGGGAATCCTCGACACCCACATGTCTTCCTTGTTGTTGGAATATGTCACCCAGAGGTCGCTGTCCTTGGGTATGCCGTTGCCTTCCTGAATGCCACGGGTGTACTGCGGACCATAACTCTTGTAGTTGCCGCCATGGCGCAGAGGGGTGACTTCACCATTGACCAACGAGAGGGTGGTGTATTCCAGACCGTCGCTGCTGAGGCTGATGGCGAGTGGCCAGCGGTATTCGGCGGGGTTGTAAACCGTGGCGTAGGTGCCGTCGGTGAGCCGCTGCCCCCAGATCTTGGCGTTGGAGTTGACAAAGCCGGGCGCACGGTTGCAGGGCTCGCGCCATGTCTTGCCTCCGTCGGCGCTGAGACTGGTCACCGCATGCTTCCACAGCGCTACCTTACGCCCGTCGGGGAGCGTGTAACCGCTGAATGCCTTGTAGGGGCGTGTCAACGGGATGAGCGGGTCCTCGCGGTCGGCTTCCTCCACCCATTGCATCCTCTGCATGGGGTCTGCCACCATGGCGTCCACGGCTTGCACAAATCCTCTGTCTTTGGATTTTTTGTAATAAGGGTAGATGGTGTTGCGCTCGTTGAAGTCATGGTTGTAATACACGAAATAGATAGGACCGAAGGACCCGTCGCGGTGAATCTCTCGCACCACACGGCCGATGCCGTTGCCGTCGTTGGGGTCATCTTTGGGGTGGAGGGCAATGCCGTAGTTGCCGATGGCGATCAGTCTGCCGTTGGGTGCCACATAGAATCCCACACGCTGGTGCATGATGGCCTTCAGGTCCTTGGCGACATAACCGGGCTGGGTCTCCTTGGTAAAACCATCGGGGACAGGGTATTCCGGGAACAGTTCGACGGGGTCGCTCCACGCATAGCCGTCGTCGGATGTCTGAAGCAGCGTCTTGCCAGGGGGCTCGTGCTCATGGCGCGGGTCAGACAGATAATGCATATAAAACCGGTTGTTCCACCATGCCATCATCGGCTGGTGGTTGTAGGTCCAGGGCACATTGGCGCGCATCGTCTGGATGCTGTGCACTCCCACGACGGGTTTCAGACCTCCGTCGTGGCGGGCAGGCTGCGCGATGGTCTTGCCGGTGTAGTGCACGACATCCCGGTTGTAGCGGATAAGTTGCTCTACCAGTTCCTCGGGTGCCATGAACACCGTGCCGTGCTTGTGCCCCTTGGGGAAAGAGACCGCCCCTGTCTGATCCTGAAAGTGGATGAAGTCCTTGGTGCGGTGGGCTCCATAGATGCCATGGCGGTAGGAGTCGTAATAGATATACCACCAGTCACCGACCTTGGCGGTGCTCGGACCTTCTGTGAACATCTCGGTGAAGGGCTCGGAGGAGGGACCCCACGGTCCGTATGGTGAACGGGCGAAGGCTACCTTGATGTTCCGCATCGGACGGGAGTTGTCTTTCACCACCATCACATAGTCGTCCTTGCCGCGTTTCACCAACGTGGCGTCGATGTCGCTGTAGCCGGGATCATAAAAGAGCCGGGTGGGAGAGAACTTACGGAAATCCTTGGTGGTGGTATAGTAGAGCCGATGGTTGTTCAGATGCTCTTCCTGATAGTCGGGGAATTTCCCCGGCACACAGGAGGCCCAGATGATCATAAACTGTTTCTTGGTGTCATCGTAGAACAGTTCGGGTGCCCACACATTCACAGTTGTGGTATCACTCATCACCTCGATGAACCGTTGCTCGCTCCAGTGGATGAGGTCGCGCGAGGAGGCATAGCCGAAACCTCTGTCACCTCGCCAACTGCTCGTCCATACCAAATGGAACGTGCCATCGGGACCGCGCACGATGGAGGGGTCACGCATCACATGCTGATTGCCCACCTTGGGGGAGAGGAACACTCCCTGGATGGAGTCCCAGCGGATGCCGTCACGGCTGTAGATGAAACGGAGTCCCTCGGTGGCTGGCTCGTGAAAGGAGGTGGATACATAGATGTCTTTCGCACCCATCGCACCCATGATGCAACTGAGAACGAACATCAATAACAGTCTCTTGTTCATATGAAAGATACCTTATTTTATAAAATGACGCATCTTCTCCCTTTTTGTAATCACATTTCTTGTTTCTCTCAGAGACTTTGATTCAATGACGTCTTTTGGGGTGTTTTTTCTGAAAATTTGTTCAAAAAAAACGAGAAAAAAACGAAGGAATAAAAATTTTTTCTTAATTTTGCCCCAAATATACTCATAAAATCAATCATTTCACTATTTAAAGCAAACTATTATGAAGACCAGACTTACGCTTCTGATGGTAGCCCTTTTGTCGGCATTCGCTTATGCAGCCACGACATGGCAGGCTACTGAGGAGACGTCGACCGCACCTGGTACGACGTTGGTTGACAACGAACTGATCGTTGCTAAAACAGTCTATGCAACTACTCTGAAGGCTGATGCCAGAACCATCGCCGGAGAGGCATTCACCCACTACATCCAGGTGAGGGTGGACAAAGACCCCACTGCTGAAAATCCTGCTGGAACAGAGAAGGATGGCAGTACTCCTATCTTGCTTGAGGCCAAGAAGGATGTCAGCCTCACTATCTATTATCGTCGTCAGTCAACTGCTCAGACGACTAATCCAGATACGGGGGAAGCCATCTCAGGTGATTTCGCCGAGAATGACGGAAAGGATGTGAAAGTGTTCAATCAGGCAGACTTCTCTCTCCTCACCGGTGAGATGACCATCGTGGAGCCGACGGCTGATTTCAAATATGGCTATGCCACCAAGAAGGTGGAATTGGCTGAGGGAGGCAAATATGTCATCGCTGCAAGAGGAACCACCTGTCAGTTCTATGGCATAACCGTAGAGGCAATGGAAACGGGAGAAGTTACACCTCCTGTGCCAGAGATGGGTGAGGCTATCAGTCTTGCTCCCGCCACAGGTGCTGACCTTGCTGCAGAGTTGGCTGCTGCCCAGGCTGAGAATCCCTATCCCGCCAGCATCACTATCACACTGGCTGCCGACGGCGCATACACCGTAGGTGAGACCATGAACGTCAACTGCCCGATTACCATCAAGGGTGACTTTGATAAGCCGGCCACCGTCGATGCCTCCGCTCTTGAGGCACCGGTGATTCAACTGACCGAGGACATCCACCTGGACTTCACGAAGTCTGCGTCCGTGGCCCAGGAGGATGGCACAGATAAGGAATACACCTGGATCGACCTCGGCGACGTGGTGTTAGAGAATGTGGAGTTTACCGGTGTGAAGCGTCAACTCTTCTATGCCAACAAGCAGAAAGTCGTGCTCAACGTTCTCGCTGTGCGCAACAGCGTCATCGGTGTTGACGGAACCGCCAAGAAGACCATCTTTGACTTCAACAGCGGCGGCAACACGAAGAAGCTGGAGGTGAGCAACTCGACCATCTGGGCCAATCCTTCCAATGAGCAGAACGGCGGCTTCTTCAGCACACAGAGTTCACAGGATGTCACTGAGTTCAATCCCGGCTTCACCCAGGAGTTCAATATCGCCAACTCTACCATCTACAACATCACCAACGGCAAGACGGTCTCCTCCCTGCGCAAGATGAGTCAGAATCACTTGAAGTTTGTGGTGAAGGACAACTTGATTGTTTCCTCAGGCAAGAAGAACCAGTTCATTGTCGGTCTGAACGGTGGACAAGCTGGCAAGGCTGGCAACTGGGATGTTTCTGGCAACTCCATCCAGTGGGGAAGCGCTGCTGAGGATGGCACCGTTACCTTCGAGGACATCCTGGCAGAAGAGAAACCTGCCGGAGAGGCTACCGAGGGCATCGCAGGCATCGTGGCCTTCGCCGGTGACTACGCCAATGGTGACTTCACACTCGGCGACTGCCCGCAGAATGAGGCTCTGGTCGGCGACCCGCGCTGGCTCGCTCCCGTGATTCCGGCCATTGGCCCCGCCATCGAACTTGCTCCCGCCACAGGTGCTGACCTGGCTGCCGAATTGGCTGCAGCCCAGACAGAGAATCCCTATCCCGCCAGCATCACCATCACACTGGCTGCCGACGGTGCCTACACCGTGGGTGAGACCATGAACGTCAACTGCCCCGTGACCATCAAGGGCGACGCTGAGAAACCCGCAACCATCGACGCTTCAGCCATTTCTGCTCCGATGGTGCAACTCACCGAGGACATCCATCCCGACTTCACCAAGACCTTTACCGTTGAAGGTGAGGAGGAACCAAAGAGTTATACCGAACTTGGCAGCGTGGTCTTCGAGAACGTGAAGGTCAACGGCCTGAAACGTCAGTTGTTCTATGCCAACAAGCAAAAGGTCATCCTTGACGAACTGGTTGTGCGCAACAGCATCATCGGTATCGACGGCACTGCCAAGAAGAGCATCTTTGACTTCAACGGCGGCGGCAACACCAAGAAACTGGAGGTGAGCAACTCGACCATCTGGGCCAATCCTTCCAATGAGCAGAACGGCGGCTTCTTCAGCACGCAGAGTTCACAGGATGTCACTGAGTTCAATCCCACCTTCACCCAGGAGTTCAATATCGCCAACTCTACCATCTACAACATCACCAACGGCAAGACGGTCTCCACGCTGCGCAAGAACAGCCAGGCTCACTTGAAGTATGTGGTGAAGGACAACCTCATCGTGGCCTCCGGCAAGAAGAACCAGTTCCTCTGTGGCCTGAACCAAGGTCAGCAGGGCAAGGCTGGCAACTGGGATGTTTCTGGCAACTCTATCCAGTGGGGTAGCGCAGCAGAGGACGGCACCGTTACCTTCGAAGATATCCTGGCAAGTGAGAACGTGGCAGGTGCCCCCACCGAGGGTGTTGAGGGCATCGTGGCCTTCGCTGGCGACTTCGCCGCCGGTGACTTCACGTTGGCTCAGTGTGCTCAGAATACCGCTAAGGTGGGTGACCCGCGCTGGCTCGTCGAACCCAAGAACATCTTCTTTGAGATTACAGATGAGGAAGGTTTCGCTACCTATTTCAACAGCCAGTACGCATTCATCGTGCCTGAGGGTGTGAAGGCTGGTGTTATCAAATCTGTCGACAACCTCTACTCATACGTCGACTACTTCTATCAGCCAGGTAGCGTTGTTCCCGCAGGAGTGCCTGTCATCCTCAAGGGCGAGATCAAGGCCTACACTGCCAATATCTCTACTTTGGACCCAGGCAATAAGCCCGCAGAGAATCTCCTCAAGGGTTATGACGCCTTCACAGAGAAGATCACTGCTCCTGAGTACTTCTACTACAAACTGAGCCGCTCTACCCATAACGGTGAGAAGAAACTTGGCTTCTACTGGTTCTCCGCTGACGGACACGCCAACCTCAGCAAACCCAACAAGGCATATCTCTGCCTGACAGAGGAGCAGACTGCCAACTTCCTCATCCTCGTGGACGAGACAACGGCTATCCGCAACATCGAGACAGTAGAAGGAACCAACGATGTATACACCATCACCGGTGTGAAAGTGAAGGGTGAGTTGCAACGTGGTATCTACATCATCAATGGAAAGAAAACTGTTGTGAAATAATAAAAATAATTATGATTATGGAAAAGTATGTTCGTCCTGAGATCAGGACCATTGACATCAATTCGAGAAGTTTCATGGAGAACCCCCTCGAACCTCCCGTCAATCCCATCAGTAATGTAGATGAGGAGGGTGACGGCGACCAACTCGGAAACACCACAATGGATGACAAATTCGAGACAAAGGCTCCGAAGAGCGTTTGGGGACCCGAGGAGTAATATATCCTACTTACATTAAAAACCGCCCGGTGGCCATGCCTCCGGGCGGTTTTTTGTGGTGGTCGGACTAAAAAATGTTTCCTGCCATGACTACATTTCCGCTTTATGTCCGTCATTATATATACTCCAACCATGTAACCAATATTCCACTAAAGTAACACTCTAAGTATGAAAAAGATTACATTCATGGCATGCCTGCTGATGATGTCGGCAATGGCATTTGCACAGTATCCTCAGTATACCGGTGAGGCCAAGCGACTCATCGATTCTCTCGAGGTCCGCTGGAAACAGCACAGTGACTCTGCCTGGAATGTGGCGTTTCCCATCGTCATCCAGGAGGCCAAGGAGGGAAGACCCTACGTGCCATGGGCTTCCAGACCCTATGACCTGCGCCAGGCCAAGATCCCTGCTTTCCCTGGTGCTGAGGGTGGCGGTATGTTCACCTTCGGCGGACGAGGAGGAAAGGTGCTGACCGTGACCAACCTCAACGACGACGGCCCTGGCTCGTTCCGTTGGGCCTGTGAGCAGGGCGGTGCACGCATCGTCGTGTTCAATGTCTCGGGCATCATACGCCTCAAGTCTCCCATCTATGTGAGGGCTCCCTATATCACCATTGCCGGACAGACGGCTCCCGGTGAGGGCGTCATCATCGCTGGAGAGTCGTTCCAGGTGGATACACACGATGTCATCGTGAGGCACATGCGCTTCCGCAGGGGCGAGACACTCGTCTGGCACAGGGAGGACTCCTTTGGAGGCAATCCCGTGGGCAATATCATGATCGACCATTGCTCTTGCGAGTGGGGACTCGATGAGAACATCTCCTTCTACCGCCACATGTTTGACTTGGGCGACGGGAAGGACAAGCGGAAGGAACCGACTGTCAATGTGACCATCCAGAACACTATCTCCGCAAAGGCTCTCGATACATGGAACCATTCCTTCGGATCTACCATTGGTGGCGAGAACACCACTTTCATGCGCAATCTCTGGGCAGACAACACGGGCCGCAACCCTTCCATCGGCTGGGGTGGCGTCTTCAATTTCATCAACAACGTGGTCTACAACTGGGTACACCGCACAGCGGACGGCGGTGAGTACACCACCATGTCCAACTTCATCAACAACTACTACAAACCCGGACCGCTCACTCCGAAAGAGGGTGCCATCGCCCACCGCATCATCAAGTCGGAGAGCAGAAGCGTCAACCTCTTCCCCTTCAAGCAGTATGGGAGGATCTATGCCATGGGCAACATCATGGAGGGCTTCCCTGAGATCACCCGCGACAACTGGAAGGGTGGCATACAGACGGGCGACAAGGACGGAGCCATCGACGAGACCGAAATGGCGCTGATGCGCTCCAACGAACCGTTTGAGATGCCATTCGTGAGCATCATGGGGGCAGAGAAAGCCTTTGAGTGGGTGCTCCGCAATGCAGGTGCTACCGTTCCTTGCCGTGACATCGTCGACGAGCGCATCACGGAGGAGGTGCGCACGGGCGTTCCTTATTTCGTGGAGAACTATGAGAAGAAAGTGAAAGACAATCCCTATGGAAACATGTGGGGACTCCATGAGAAATCTCAGGATAAGGACGGACTCTTCAAGTATCGCCGCTTGCCGAAGGACTCCTATAAGAAGGGTGTCATCACCGACCCGAGACAGATGGGTGGTTACCCCACTTATAAGGATTGGACTCCGCGCACCGACACCGACGGCGACGGCATGCCTGATGAATGGGAGACGGCTAATGGACTCAATCCCAATGACCCCAGCGATGCCAACGGCGACTGCACTGGCGACGGATACACCAATATTGAGAAATACATCAATGCCATCCCTACCAATGCCAAAATAGACTGGCGGAATCTCAACAACAACTATGACACGTTGGCTGAGAAGGGTAAGGTCCTTTGAACCATCAACTATGCACTATGAACTATGCACTATGAACTATAAAACCATCGCCATAGACCAGAGCACATCATCGACCAAGGCCATGCTCTTTGACGAACAGTGCCGCATGACCCACCGCTGCAACGTTGACCACCGACAGTATTACCCTCAGGCAGGATGGGTGGAACATGATGCTGAGGAGATTTATGGAAATATGGTCGCGGCCATCCGCCAACTGCTGGAACAGGCTGACTGTCCCGCTAACACGGAGTTCTCTCTCGCCATTACCAACCAGCGTGAGACCGTCGTGGTATGGGATAAGGAGACGGGATGTCCCGTATACCATGCCCTTGTGTGGCAGGACAACCGTGGCGCGGCTCTCTGCGCGCAGTTGAGGCAGCAGGGTGCCGCAGACATGGTGTTCAGCAGGAGCGGGTTGCTCATTGACCCCAACTTCTCGGCGACAGGTGTCAGGTGGATCCTCGACCATGTGGAGGGTGCCAGGGAGGGTGCCGCGAAGGGCCGTCTTCTCATGGGTACCATCGAGACATGGCTCATCTGGCGGCTGACCGGTGGGCGTAGTTTCTTCACCGACACCACCAATGCCTCGCGCACCATGCTCTTCAATATCCATACGATGCAGTGGGATGACGAACTGCTGCGGCTGTTTGATGTCCCGAGGAGCATGCTGCCTGAGGTGTTGCCGTGTGATGCTGTCTACGGTGAGACCACCGTCGAGGGCCTTTTCTCCACACCTATCACGATCGCGGGTGTGCTGGGTGACTCCCATGGTGCGCTGGTGGGGCAGATGTGCTTCGGCGAGGGCATGGGAAAGGTGACTTATGGCACGGGCTCATCGGTGATGGTGAATATCGGCGAACAACCGTTGACGGCTCCTGAGGGACTGGTCACCTCTGTGGGTTATTCTGCCTTCGGACATCATTATTACGGCTATGAGGGAAACATCTACAGCACAGGGGCCACACTCAAATGGATAGCCGACCAACTCAAGTTGGTGGGGCACCTGCGGGAGATGGAAGCAGAGGCGACCTCTGTCGACTCCACAGGCGGAGTCTATATCGTACCTGCCTTTGCGGGCTTGGGCGCTCCCTGGTGGAGGCCGGATGCCAAGGCGGCCGTGGTGGGGATGACATTCGCCACCACAAGGGCGCATTTCCTGCGTGCTGCGCTGGAATCCATCGCCTATCAGGTGAGAGACCTCATCGGGGTGATGGCGAAGGCTACCGGTGGCCAACTCAGGGAGATCTGCGCTGATGGCGGACCCACACGCAACAGGTTCCTCATGCAGTTCCAGGCCGACCAACTGTCCACACCGGTGGTGTGTACTGAGGTGGAGGATGCTTCTGCCATGGGCGCTGTGGTGATGAACGGCTTCGCACGGGGCATGTGGACCAACACCGATGAGGTGAAGGGCCTGCGCAAGGTGACCCAGGTGTATGAACCGCACCACACCCCAGCCATGGACAATCTCTACGAGGGATGGCGAAACGCAGTGGAGATGATAACCTCTCCCTGACCCTCCCCAGAGGGGGAGGGAGTCCTAAACCCCAGAGTTTAAAAGTCATTTGTCTAAACTCCTACACTCCTAATCTCCTACACTCCTACACTCCTAATCTCCTACACTCCTAAACTCCTAAATAATATACAATGAGAAACGGAAAAACATGTTTTGGCGTGATCATCGGAACCCGCGCCTATTTCAATTCAGAGTTGGCCCGTGATGTCCGCAAGCAACTGCTGCTCACAATTGATGAACTGGGCTATGAGTATGTGATTCTCCCTGAGGATGCCACACCGACGGGAAGCAGCAGCATCGAGACGCGTGAGGATGGCCTCAAGGTGTCGAAGCAGTTCCGTGAGCACCGCGACGAGATCGACGGCATCGTGGTCTCCCTGCCCAACTTCGGCTTCGAGATTGGTATCATCAATGCCATCAGCGATGCCGACCTCCATGTGCCTGTCATGGTGCAGGCTTGCGATGACGAGAACGATAAGGTGGACCTCGACAGCCGCCGTGATGCCTTCTGCGGAAAGATATCGGTTTGCAACAATCTCTATCAGTATGGCATCCCGTTCACCGACACATCGCTCCACACCTATTCCATCTACAGCCCGCTGCTGGCAAAGGACCTCAACCGCTTTGCTGCCATCTGCCGCGTGGTCAACGGACTGCGCCACTGCCGCATCGGTCAGATCGGTACTCGTCCCCTGGGCTTCAACACCTGTCGTGCCAGCGAGAAACTGCTGCAGCGCAGCGGCATCACCGTGGTGCCTGCCGACCTCTCCGAGATCCTCTTTGCCGCACAGAAAATTGCGGATGATGATCCGAAGTTTGCTGAGATGTGCCAGCGCATCAATGGCTATGCCGAGGTGCCTGAGAGTTACCGCGAGAAACTCAGTCTGGTGGCAAAGTTCGGTGTGGCTGTTGAGGCATGGATAGAGGCCAATGACGTGCAGGCCGTGGCGATCCAGTGCTGGGACTCCCTGGAGCAGAACTATGGTTGCGCAGCCTGTGTCACCATGTCGATGCTGGGCGACAAACTGATTCCTGCTGCCTGTGAGACGGATATCGCGGGGGCCGTGTCGATGTATGCACTGACGCTTGCTTCGGGCAAGGCTTCGGCACTCCTCGACTGGAACAACAACTTCGCGGAGGACCGCAACAAATGCGTCTGCACCCACTGCGGCAATTATCCCAAGTCGTTCGTACAGAACAACCTCAAACTCGGTCCTCTCGGCGTGCTGGGCCGCACCCTCGGCAAGATCAATACCTTCGGGGCTGTCTATGCCAAGGTCAAGGCTGGCGACTTCACATTCTTCCGCATCTCCACCGACGATCCCAAGGGCTGCATCAAGGCTTACTTGGGCAAGGGTGAGATCACAGACGAACCGTATGGCATGGATGGTTGCATCGCCGTCACCAAGGTCGAGGGCCTGCAGCGCCTGATGAAATACATCTGCAAGAACGGTTTCGAGCACCATGTGGCCATGTGCCGCACCGATGTGGTCGATATCCTCAACGAGGCCATCGACACCTACCTCGGCTGGAACCTGTACGTGCACGAATAAAGAATTTTTCTTCCTTCAGAAAACATCAAAGACCTGCATTCAGTTGCAGGTCTTTGTTTGCATATACTGTGCAAAAGCCTCTTTGTATGCTTCGGTGACTCGGATGATCTCGTTGCCGATATAGAGGCAGTCGTTGCGGTCGACACTGCGGATCTTGCTGAGCGCGACGATGTAGGATCGGTTGACGCGCATGAACAGCGACGAGGGGAGCAGTTCTTCCGCCGCCTTCATCGTCATGTGGGTGATGAGGGGCTTGCGCTCTCCCTCCATGTAGAACATCACATAGTCCTTCATACCGCTAACGTAGAGGATGTCGCTAAAAGCCACCTGACGGTATTCGCCATCGACCTTGAGGAAGACGGTTTGGGCTGTCGGCTGGGGCTCTGCCTGTCCTTGCTGCTGTGTGCTCTCGGCAGATGAGGCGGCCTCTGCGGCGGCTGTCAGACCGAACCACTGGCGGGCTTTGTCTACGGCAGCGAGGAACTTGCCGTAACGGATGGGCTTGAGCAGGAAGTCGAGTGCCGACACCTCATAACTCTCAAAGGCGTATTCCTGAAAGGCTGTGGTGAAGATGATACGCGTCTCCTGAGGCACCATCCGGGCGAGTTCCATTCCATTGATGTCAGGCATCTGGATGTCGAGAAACAGCAGGTTGGGCTGCTTTTCCTTGATGGCGGCCACCGCCTCTACGGAGTCTGTGTATGACCCCAACAGTTGGAGGTCAGGGGTCTTGGCGACAAATGATTCCAGCAGTCTGACGGCCAGTGGCTCGTCATCGGTGATGATGCAGGTAAGCGGATTCATGGGTAGATGGTGATGGTGGTGGTGTAAATGTCATTTTCCAGCAGTTGCTCCCATTCATAGCGGTCGCTATACAGCAGGTCGAGGCGGCGGCGGGTGTTCTCCAGTCCTATGCCTTTGCCGCTGCGGTCGGCATCGTCTTTGGGGAAGTTGGTGTTGGCACAGCGGAACGTGATGCCCTCGTCGTTTTGGCTGAGCCGGATGTCGATGAAGGACGGACGGTTGCTGCTCACTCCGTGCTTGAAAGCGTTCTCTATCAATGAGATGAAGATCAGCGGTGCAATCTCCAACTGCGGGTTGGCAATGTCAAACTGAGTGCTCACGGTGGTCTTCTCGTTGCACCGCAGTTGCATCAGACTGATGTAGTTGCGCATGAATTCCACCTCACCGCTGATGGGCACCATCGGTTGGTTGGTCTTGTAGATGGCGTAGCGCAGCAGGTCGCTGAGTTGGGCGATGGCATCCTGGGCGGCATCGGCATCTATCTGCGTGAGGCTCGAGATGTTGTTGAGCGTGTTGAACAGGAAATGAGGATTGATCTGGTTTTTCAGCCATGCCAGTTCGGCCTCGGTGTTCTTGTGGCGCTCTTCCTCCAACTGTTTCCTGATCTGGCGGGTGCGCAGGAAGTGCCGCAAGACGATGGCGGCGGAGATGCTGGCAAGGTTGAGCAGGAAATAGACGAAGAACCCGGAGAACATGCCCAGCCATGCGTTCTCAGGCAAATGGGCACCTTGCGGACCGGGATGGTGCCCGAAGAGGAACAGTCCGGGGTTGAGAAGGAGGAAGACGGCGATATTGGCCAGGACAAACAGCACATAGCGGCGCTTGGCAGCCAACAAGGGCCAGAAGATGTAGAAATTGATGAAGTAGAGCAGGAAAGGTGACTGCAGGTTGAACCACAGCATCCTGAAGAATGTGACGCCTGATGACGTGTTGCGCGTGGCAAGGAAGGTCACCAGTGGGGGAATCAGGATGATTGCTCCCCACACGGCGAGTTGCATCAGCAACAGTCCTATATCCTTTCTCTTGATGAGGTCCTTCTTCATGTTGCAAATATACATCTTTGTGTTGGAATGTCCAAATATATGGCTCTCTTTTTACATCGGCATACCGCTGCCTGTTCCTGCACCAGCGCCCGTTCCTGTTCCAGATCCCACGCTGTTGAGCATCTCGCCCTGCGACTGCTGCTCGATGTAGTCGTTCTGGATACGGCTTTGGTGCATCCTTGTCTGCTGGCGGTTCTTGCCAAAAGTATAACTGACGGTGAGGCTCACACCGCTGATGGGCACCTTGATGCTCTGCTTCTGTGAGAAGTTGCTGCCTTTGCTGTAGGTTTCCATCTTGATCTTACCTCCGTCAAGACCGGTGAGGGCCTGTACGCCGATGGTCAGTTTGTCGTTGAGCAGTGACTTCGAGAGTGAGGCGGTCACGAGGTTGAATCCGCTGCTCCATCCCTGCAAGGTGTAGGTCTTCGTCGAGGTGATGAGATAGGCGGCGGCCTTCAGGTTCCAGGGGAGTGTCTGCTGCACGCCCATCATGGCGGTGGCCTGCCATCCGCCGTTGTTGGCGTCGAGCACGTCGCTGCGCAGGTCGGTGTAGTTGACACCGCCATTGAAGAAGATTCGGGTGTCCTTGGTGGCGAGCCAGTTGATGTAGCCGTTCACACCGGTCTGGTTCCTCTTGACGATGTTGCCGTAAGTGGTGTTGAGCAGGTTGTTGTCATAAAAACTGTACTGCTCGATGGTATTGCCTGTGTAGGTGTGGCGGAGGTTGATGTTCATCATCAGTTTCTGTGAGAACATGTTGTAGACCAATGACACGTTGTGTGATTTCTCCACGTCGAGGTCGGTGTTGCCATACGTCAGGCTATTGGGGTCGCTGCGGTCAATGTAGGGGTTGAGGTAGGTGATGCCGGGGCGTGAGATGCGCATGTTGTAGGTCAGACCGATATTGCGGGTGGGAGCGAGCGAGTAGGAGAGTGAGGCGGAGGGTACAAGGGTGCCGTAGTTCTTCGAGAAGTCGGTGCCGTTGCCCAACCGGTATTCCACGTCCTGCCAGGTGTGCTCGTAGCGCAGACCTGCCTTGGCGCTGGTGCTTCCCCATCTGCCTTCATACTCTGCGTAGAGGGCACCAATGTTGTTCTTATAGAGGTAGTCCATGCTCATCTGCTCGTTGTAGACATCCGACAGGTAGTATTTTGAGTCGGAGGAGGCGCGGCGGATCATCGCCTTGGCGCCTGTATTGATGGTCTGTCCCTGGGCGATGGGGGTGGTGTAGTCTAACTGCACGGTGTGCTCGGTCGTGTGGCTCTTGCTGGTGGAGAAGCGGTCGGTGAGGTCTACCCAGGTGTTGCTCCCTGTGTCGAAATCGTTGCGCTGCTCATTTTTTGTCGGACTGTAACTGAGTTGGTAACTCAGCGTGATGGATTTGCTGCGCTCGGGGTTGAGGAAGCGCTGGTAGTCGATATTCCAGTTGAGTGCGGTCTGGTTGTTCTTCATGTCCATCTTGCTGGCATAGGAAAATCCGTTGGCGCCTGCTCCCATGTTAGTGGTGTAGGTGCCCTTGTTGCGCATGTTGAGCAAGGTCATGGAGAGGGTGGTGTTGATGGAACTCTTGTCGTCGAGGTCATAACCCAGACTGATGTTGCCCATGTTGAAGGGGAGTTTGGTGTCGGTGTCGTAATGGGAGGTGATGCCGGTGGCTCCGTTCATCTGGTCCATATCCACCTCGGGCGACTTGGGATAAGAGTAGTTGGTCATCACATTGGCACTGTAGGAGAGTTTGTTCTGCTGTCCGCTGACGAAGACGCCGAGACCGCTGGAATTGGTGCCCACGGAGGCGCGCACCGTACCGTTGAGTCCGTTCAGGCTGCCTGCTGCTGCCATCTGCTTGTTGAGCACGATGTTGAGCACGCCGGAGGTGCCCTCTGCATCATATTTCGCACCGGGGTTGGTCACCACCTCGATGTTTTTCACGGCGGTGGCGGGCATGCTCTTGAAGATCATCGACGGGTTGCTGGAGAACATTGCGTTGGGTTTGCCGTCAACATAGACCTTGAACGACGAGGAGCCGTTCACTGAGATGTTGTCTTGGCCGTCGACGGTTACCATCGGCACTTTGCGGAGCATGTCGAGCACCGTACTTGACTGGGCGTCGGCATCGTCCTCCACGCGGTAACTCATCTTGTCCACGTCCATCTTTACCAATGGCTTCTGTGCCACCACTTCCACGCCTTTCAACGTCTTGGCGTCATCGCTGATGGTGAGGGTGCCGAGGTCGAGCACGGATTTCTCG
>JAEEGL011187497.1_pt1 | contig 91539 bp, 87 predicted proteins | sample 9134231 | NCBI WGS metagenome assembly JAEEGL01 (sample SAMN16246548, study PRJNA631951) | gut metagenome | biome: gut microbiome; feature: rumen; material: fiber-attached | host: Bos | place: Iran: Karaj | collected 2018-10 | reverse complement strand
GAAAGACGGGAGGGGGACAATTTATGTGATTCGTGAATCGTGAGTTGTGAATTGTGAGTCGTGATAAACATCACGTCCGCCCCTTGAGGGAGGACCGAAATCTTTGATTTCGAGGTGGGGTTAAAATAATTGCAGGTTTTATATAAAAACAACAGCTTCCTCCCCCATGGGGGAGGAGGTCTGAAAGACAGGAGGGAGTGTTTTTAATATTAAATTAAACTTTAGTTATAGAATCATCATAATTTCTGATAATTATATAAAATCATAAGTAAAGTTATTATATAAATATGGAAATTCGAGATAATGATAAGATTTGTATATTTGCACCACTTGGTGGTAAATTGGATAACAGAGAATCTCAAAGGCTATTAAAAGAAATATCCTCAGAGCGAAGGCAGATTGGCATTGACTTAAAATACGTATACGATTGCACAATTGATTTTATAGAAACCCTAAAAACTGTAGCAATGACAAAGCAGATTTCTATATTTAATATTCCTTCAGATATTTTTGTATTATTCAATGTAATGAGATTGGACAGAACTGTAAATTTATATGTATCCGAACTCGATTTTGAAGAAAGTCAAAGACGTTTGATAAACAGAGAATTCAAGTTGGTTTAAAAATACAAATTAGTAGTAAATTTCTTGTATTAATCCGATGATTTTATTTAAAAAGTTTTTGTATTTGATTCTGTCTGCAGCACCTGATAAAACAATATCAGCAATGTTTCTGCAAGGTCTTATATAGAATTCGGCCTTTTTGTTTGCATTTGCATAAATAATTTCAGCTGAATCACCAAGTCCTCTCTCTTCTGCCCTGATAAAAAATCTTGTTCTTTTTATGTTTTCAGGTATGTCAACATATATTTTAAAATTAAAAGCATCTCTAACTTTATCGGTAAGGGTAAATAATCCTTCGGAAATAATAATTTTGGATGGTTTTGCGTACGTATAGTTGTCATATCTGATTGCCGTTCCGCTCATATCATATTTGGGAAGATAAGTAGCTTTGCCAGCAAGTAATTCCTTTATATTTTCACACATCAACTCTAATTCCAAAGCATCCGGGCTGTCTAAGTCATAGTTTTTAGCGAATTCAGAGAAGCTTCCTGCTGCTTTTACCATTTCTGATCTATCGTAGTAATAGTCATCCGTATTTACCCTTGTGATAATGTCCGGAACTCCAAATTCAGTACCAAATGATTCGATAGTTTCTATTAAATCCATTGTAATAGTAGATTTACCGCTTGCAGTTTCACCGGAAATCCCTATTGATGCCGGCATATTAATTTTACCTGAAATATATGCAGCTATCTTTTTCACTACAATAGGTTTATATGATAAAAGAACTGAATTAGGAGTATTCAGTTCTTTTTCAAAAATATTAAATAAATAATTCTCAAGCACATCAGACATTTCTGATGCTTTAGTTATATATTGATTTCCGTTGGTACTTCCTGTTTTATTTAAAATGTTTTGCAACATAAAATCTTTCTTTCTTGTTCTATTATACACAAATTAAAACTAATAAAAAGTTTTTTTGCGTAAATTTAAAAAAAATTTACAATTTTAAATATTGCAGTTATTAACTAGTTGCGTTAATTCTGGAATATAATTCGCTTCTACGACTTTATTATAATGATGTGTTACTAATGGCGCTTTTAAACACATGATTTCGGGTTTCATAATGTAATATTCAATTGAACGTGCCAAAAGTTCCGATGGCGAATTATAATACTTATTTATTCTTGATATTTTTCTATTAACTCTATTTAATTTTCTTTTTGCTGAATTCAAATTTAAATAATCTACATAGATCGGTTTAATATTCGGAAAATCATTTCGTATATTTTTAATCGAATATAATTTGTTTGAAAAAGTACCGCAAATCACTGCAGCATCGTGTTTGAGCAGGTATTTAAATTCACATTTTAAAATTTCTTTTTCAATGGGATTATTCTTATCACTCAATTCAATTTCAGGATAATTCAATTTTATACTTTCGGTAAGCTTTTTTATTTCATTATTTAATGATTGTTTTTCATTAAAAAATATCATCGCATAGTCCTTAGGGATTGAATCTACTGTTAATTCAATAAGCTCATTTTCATATTCACCTACAAAATCCTTAAATATAAAATCCAGATTTTTTAATGTTTTGTCATATTTATAATGTATGTAATGCGATATTTCATGAATCAAAACTGCAAGCTTTTCATTTTCAGTCAAAGTTTTTGAAATATCTATTCTGTATTTGGAACCGTTTACTTTAAAAAGCCCTTTATTACCGTAAGCTCTATTTTTACCGATATTTATGTCAATGCCAAGTGATTCTGCATATTTTACTAGGTTTATGATTCGGTTTCCTTCACCAGCCATTTTAAATAATCCTCAGAACAATCAACAATCGGCAAAGCTATAATCTCAGGAACTGAGTATGAATGCATATCCTCTATTACAAGTTTGACTTTTCCGTAATTTGTACGACGAGTCTTAATCATCATCAAAATTTCTTTCTCCTCACACAGCTCGCCTTCCCATGAGAATACCGATTTTACATTCTCTATCATTGACACACACGCTGCAAGTCTATGTTTCATAATAACGTTTGTTATTTCTTTTGCAAGTTTTTTATTGGGGACTGTACAGTAAATAACGACTATATCCATATACTCTCCTTACGCTTACATTGTTATTGTATCATAAATTTAAAAAATTTTTCCCGGATTTAATATATTCTTTGGATCAAATATTTTTTTTATCATTTTCATATAATTTATAGCCGAACTGTCGACTGCCTCTTGTAAATATGACTTCTTTTCCAACCCTATGCCATGTTCTGCAGAAATCGTACCTCCAAGTGAAATAACTTTATCATAAATTTCTGCTTTGGCACTCATATACCGTCTGAATTCATCTTCCGATTCAAGATTTAATGCAATCTGCGGATGAATGTTCCCATCTCCTGCATGGCCTACCATACACATGTTCAAATCATACTTATGTGCTATATCTCTGCAATATTTTACCATTTTTGAAAAATTACTTCTTGGAACAATTATATCATCCGTAACAACATCCGGAGCTAATCTTGTCGTAGATGCGAATGACGAACGCCTTGCATTCCATATCTTTGTCGATTCTTCATTATTTTTGGAAGTAATAATATCTGATGCACCGGATTGCTGTAATATTTTTTTGACTAATTCCGTTTGCGAAATAACAGAATCTTCTTCTCCATCAAGTGTAACCAATAAAAGAATTTCCATACAGGTATTTAAACCGCATTTGGCATAGCTTTCTACCGTCCTTATTGAATTTTTATCCATAAAATCAATAGCTGCCGGCAATATACCATTTGCCGTAATTTTTGTTGCAGCGCTCGAACCATTATCTATGTCATCAAAATACGCAAATACTGACATTTGAATTTTTGGTTTGGGTATCAGTCTTAGAGTCGCTTCTACTATGACAGCCAAAGTACCTTCACTTCCAACCATTAATTCTGCTAAATGGTAGCCGGAAGAATTTTTTGAAGTTTTTGAACCTAGAGTTATTAATTCACCATTAGAAGTTATAACTTTTAGTGACAATATATAATCTTTCGTTGTACCGTATTTCAATCCCATTGCACCGCCTGATGATTGTGCAATAGCGCCTCCGATAGTCGATACTTCATAATTTGACGGATCCGGAGGGAAAAATAACCCGGCATTATCGACAGCATTTTTTAAATCCCCTAATACAACACCCGGTTGAACAATCGCTGTCATATCAATTTTATTTATTTCAAGAATTTTATTCATCTTTGAAAAGTTTAAAACGATTCCTCCATTATCAGATATACAAGAACCAACCATATTTGTACCTGCTCCACGGGAAACTATTGGAATCTCATTTTCATATGCGTATTTAATGATATTTCGCACGTCTTCTATTGTTTCTGCAAAAACTACAACTTCGGGTTTTTTTTCTGATTTGATAATATTCGATGAATCTTCTGCATAACAATAACATTCTTCCTCAGAGGTAAGAATGTTATTGCTTTTTAAAAATGATTTGATTCTTTGTAATTTATTTTTCAATAACATGAGATGCTATTTTTTCTATACTTTTATTTAATTTGGCTATCTGTCTGTCCATTCCGCCTACTTTTTTAGTTAACTGAACGGTATCCTTTTCGTCTAATATGTCACATACTTTTTCCAGAGTTGATTCTAATGAATTAATATGTTCTTGTTGTTCTGACATTTTGGTTCCGATTGCAGCTAAAAACTTATTAAGCGTATCTTCCATCGGTTTTAAATCAAGCTTATTATTTTGAATTGTTGTTTCTACAATCATCTTATCAAGTTTAGTTTCAAGCGTTGATATTTTCTTTGCCTGTTTATCAAACACTTCACTCAAAGCTTCTATTAATTCAACGTTTTCGGAATTATCTTCAGATTCAGCTTTCAAATCAGCCAGCATAACTTTAATCTGCCCAATATCATCAAGCGTTTCTACCTTGCTGGATATTGCATTTATTTGGTTTCCGGCATTATCAACCCATTCTGCCAAATATTCAAAGACTTGATTAAATACTTGATTCGTTTTGGCTCCGTTTTGAACCATAGTGTTTAATGCATTTAACTTGGAATCAATCCTTTCCATTCCTGAATCTTGAGCAAAGTTTCTCGTTCTCTCATCTAAATCGTTGATTACAAGCTTAAAATCTTGTAAATTATCTTTCAATGTCTTGTAAGATTCATCGGATGCAAGTATTAATTTATTAGTTCGTGTACTTATACTTACTATATCTTCAGTTAAGCTCTCAAAAGATTTTTTATCAGGTAACTCATCCTTGATTGATTCTACCAGTTTATAAACACCTTCAGTAGATGACATAAGATTATTAAATTCCCCGCTATAATCGACAGCATTATCTTGCATTTCCTTTAGTACTACACGCAAGTTGGCTATGTCTGATTCTAAGTCTTGAAGGCTGTATACATAATCAACATCACCTTCAGCCGATATAATATTATTGATTTTTTCATTTATTATACTAATTTCGTCTTTTAATGAATCAATTTTATTATCAACAAGCGTAACACCATCCTTAACTTCGGAAATTTCGCCGGTTGAAGTAACAATGTGACTTAGTATAGTAATCAATTCATCGTGTCTCTCTTGAATAAAATCAATTATTTCTTCTTGTTCTGCAGCAAAAGATATTTGATTAAATATATTTAAAAATTGGGTAATTATATCGGATTTTGTTTCCTTTAACGCATCTTCAATATATTCCTCGAAATTCTGTGCTTCAATTTGTTCCGATAAATTGTTTGCAGTTTCTACCAGTAAGTTATTTAAGTTATCCAATCCGTCGTTGACAGATGTGTCTTCTGAAATTGTATTTATTTGTTTTGACAATTTATCAGAAGTTTGACTAATTAAATTGTTTGTATTGTTCAACTCGTTTTCAAAAACTTTACTTGCTGCTATTTCCTCTATTTTGGAAGAAAGTTCTGATAACGAATCTATGACGGAACCTTTTACTAATGTGTTCAATTCTGCGACATCCGGCAAATTAACTTCGCATAAATCATTAATGTCTTCAATATACGATAATTGCTCGCGTATTAATGATTCAAGAGAATAAATTTGCTTATTTATTGAGGCTTGAAATGCTTCGTCAAAAGATTTATTTGAGATTTGTGTTCTTAAATTTTCAAAGCAATCGTTGAGGTGTTTTATTTCGATATTGGTGCTGTCAGAAACTTTATTATATACTTCAATTACATGACCGATTCTATTTTCTAAATCCGTTTTTACGCCTTGGAAGTCTGAAAATATTGAGTCTAAAGCATTCTTTATCTCATTGGAAGATTGGTTGTATTTATTTGATATTAATTTTACTTCTTCAAATTTGTCTACAACTGTATCAATAAACTTTTTATCAAACAGAGCGAGTTTGTTTTCAAAATTGTTGGAACTATCTTTCATTAATACGGAAAGTTCACTTGCCGAATCTCCAATAAATGATGCAACTTTTTCATTAATTCTATCGACAGCAGAGTTAATTAAAATTTCATTTGCTACCCTGTAATCAGAAAGTCCTGATGTAAAAACATCTCCTCTTAGCATCTTGTTCATATCAGATACCACATTTTCAAATGCAGTAGTCATTTCTATCTTAAGATTATCCAGTTTATTTGTAATAACAGAGCTATCTGTTTTTATATCCAAGTATGATTTTAAATCTTCAATATTATTGTATATTTGGTTTTCAACAATAGACTCAATGCCTGTTGTGATTTGTATGACAGAATCTTGCTGTGCTTTTTTAAATAAATCAAATTGTTCTACGAGTTCCGAAACAATTATATCAGTTTCTTTTTCAATATTGCTAGATAACAACTTTAAATTATCCTGCATAGTATTTGAAATAAAATCTTTTGTGGATTGAATCACTTGTTTTTCAAGTTCAAATTGCTCTAAAAGCTTATTTGAAAGTTCTTCAATTTCTTTTATGGTTTTTATCGATGTTTCAGCGGATAGTTCAGTAAGTCTGGCAGATTTTTCTTCTATTGACGAGGATAATTCTGTTATCAATTCATTTGTAGAAGTTATCATATCATTAGATAAATTAATTATTTGAGCTGATTTGTCATCGATCGAATCCTTAATATGTTCAACTTTATTATCTATAACACCTATATGTTCAGATACATTATTTAAATCATTGCTTGCTTTTGCTGCGATCTCTGCTTGCTCAGAGATATTTGTAATAACTTCTTCCGATTTTTGATAAAGTTTATTGGATAGTGTTTCAATCAATTTAGTCAGATCGTCCGCTCTTGACATTGATTCTTGTACCTGTATGTCAAGTATAGAATCAATATACTTAGTCATGTCGTCAAGCTGTGCTTTTAGATTCTGTGTCAAGAATTCATTATTAGCGCTTAAATCCTTTGTAAATTCATCCAGCCTATCTCTTAAATTATTATAGTCAACTGACGTAAGCTTGATATTATCATCTAATATGCATTTTAGTTTTTCGGATATTTCCTCAATTTGTCTGAAATTATTTTCGGATTGAGCATCCCAAACCGATTTCATCACCGAATTTATTTCGGACACCCTTTCCTGAAGATAAGAGGATTGGTCTTGGGCTTTTTTAGATAATGTACTAAAAGTGGTTTCAATTATTGACTTATATTCTTCCAGCTTTGCTGTTATATTGTTATCAATTCTTTCTGAAATATTGTCATATTCATTATTAATTCTGTCGACGACAGATTGCTCTGCTTTTTCATTGAGGATTGTCATTTGCGAAATTAGAGATTCAAAATTACTTTCAATTATTGAAAGCTGCCTTGTCATATCTCCGTCGACATTTTCATCTACTTTATTTAAGGTTGCTTTTATAGAATCAAAGCAACTTATAATTTCGTCCGTTTTACGGTTTAATTCGTCAGCAGCACTGTTGCTCAAAGATTGTACATAATCTTTTAATCCCACAAAGTTATCAAGGAGTTTTGCTAGTGCACCTGTTCTTGCTGCTGTATTTTCATCAGATAGTTTGTTTATTTTGTTTTTTATTTCTTCATTAAATTCAGCCAGTTTTGATATTGTAAAAGAACCATTTTCCGTGTTTTCCTGTGCATATGACTGTAACTGTTCTTTTAAATCATTAATATTATTCAGTAGATTATCTACCCCTGAATTGCGATTATCTTCCAGATTATATGAAATCGATTTTATTGAATTAGATATATCTTTAAAGTTTTCATATATTTTTTCAAGCGCATTTGCTCGAACGTCAGAAGCTTCACTATAAAAACGATTCACCATGGATTTTAATTCGGCGAAATCCCCATATATAGTGTCTAATGCATTTGTCCTTGTTGCAGTATTTTCAGCAGCGAACGAATCAAGTTGAACCTTCATTGCATCAATTAAATCTATTACTTCTTGGATATTTTTGCTGTGAGAACTCTCAACAGAAAACTTAAATTCATTTATTTTTTCTGCATTATCACAGGTTAAATCATTCTTGAAATCAGTTATTTTATCAAGAAGTATAGACTTTAGGGCAGAGAGTTTATTATCAAACTCGGAGCTTATTTCATTTACATTATTAAAAAGTTTATCAAAACTGTTCGTATTATTTATGGTATTTAAATCAACTAAATCTCTGATGTCATCATATGCTTTCTTGATTTCAACAAGTTTATCATAAGAATTTTGTATATCATTTCTTATATTTTCGGTATTATTTTCCAAAGATTGATTTATAGCATCAATTCTTTTTGAAGACTCTTCCTCTATACTCTTTAAATTGTTTTCTACCTGAGCACGAATTATATCAACAATATCTCTAATATTTTCAACATAACCAATATTATTTTCTTTTATTAAGTTGGATAGTCCTTCAATTTTTCTGTCAAATTCCTCAGTCGGAAATTCTTTAGCCTCGCTAACATAAGATATAATATCAACTAATGAGGATGAAATTTTTTCCATTATATCTTTTATGTAATTTAATGATTCTGTCTGAATCTTTTTAAATTCATCTTCTACTGAGTCTAATTTACTTATTATAAGCTCGTATTTGCCATACAAATCATTAGATAAACTTTCAGACACACCGCTTGTCGAAACTTCAACAGCTAATGTTAAATCTTGCTTAGTTGCGTATATATCAGCCCTTAAGTCTTTAACGGTTTCCACAAAATCAAGCGCAAGAACTCCATCAACAGATTTTTTTAGAGTTTCAAAAGTTCTTGTCATATTTGATATTTCAACAACAGATGTATCCATCTTATAATCAAGAATATTGGACAAATTTTTAATATTTTCTACTTGCTCACACAGCTTTGAAGAAGCATCAGAAGTAGTGTGTTCCTGTGTTTCTAAAGACTCTTTCAAAACGTTTTCAAAAAGATTTAATCTGTCAGATATGTTTGAAAACATTGCATTATCAGAAGATACGGAATTTTCATCAATTTGTGAAACTACTTTCTTTAGTTCTGCAATATTATCAAAAATTGTATTAAAACTTCCTTCACATAGTGTAGAGATTTCAATTTGAGTGCTATTTATTTTCGAATTCAATGAATCAGCATTTGAGGAGATGTTATTCAATATATTGCTTAAGTTTGATTCACTTAAACTAATAAATTCTTTTATTTTCCCATCAATATGAGACTTAACTTCTTTATCACCAGACTCAATAGAAGATAATACGGAACTAAAATTTGAGTTTATATCTAATGCTCTCAATATTTCCAAAATGGATTTTACATTTTCTGAAGAAGTGTCTTGATTTTTACTAAGCAATTGCTCATTTTCAGCAATTTCATTCAATAAATGCGTTAGAGATGTTTTAAAGTCTTCGAATTTTGTATCATCATTAATAGCTTCAAGCTTTGTTTCAAGGTTTCCAAGATTATCCAGAATAACTTGAGAATTTTTGTCATCAGCGTCTTCCAGTGCAGATTTCAGGCCGGCAATTATATTAACTGATGCATCAATTTTGTCAGCCAAATTATCTATTTTCGAATAGTGCCGATTAATCTCATTAACAGAGTCATTTAAACTCGTGTTTAGAAGTTTCAACTCGCTTAAACTTTTTTCAGTTGTGTCCAAATCAGATTTTGTAACAAGATTCTTAACTGCATCATCAACTGCTTCCGTTTTTTTATCCAAAAGCTGTAATGCAGACAACACAGCATTAGATGACATTTCAATACTATTTAAATTATCTGAAAATTTTTCAAGATGCGAAGTATTGTCAATTGATGAAATAGTCTTTACAATAGTTTTAAAATTGTCATTCAAACTTAAAACTATCGTATCAAAACCGTTGCTCAAACGTTCCAAATCCGGCTTAAGCAGGGTTATATTTTTGATTATATCTTTCTTTTGGGAATCATCCGAACGCAATGCATCTAATTTTAAGGAGATATCTGATATTGATTCTTTTTGTGCGACAACTTCTCTTGAAAAAACCGATAGGTTTGTTGCAACTATATCGAATAACTCTTTTAATTCGGTAGATTTTGGCAGTTCATTGCTGTTTTTAAGAAGATTGGAAAAAAGAGCTTCGATTGCTCCAAATTTTGAAACCAAAACACTATGTCGTTCATCAAGGTTTTGTTTTAATTCAGTCAGAAAGACTTTAATTAAATCAATATCTTCATTTGTATTAATTTTTTCAAGCTTTGTATTTATGCCGCTTAAAAGTTTGTCGACATCTGAAGTGTTTAGTATCCCTTGTGCCCTAATCGAATTCAACAGCGTTTTTACAGTATTAAAGTTCTCATTAATTACGCTCAAATTATCATTATCTGCCATATACCCACTATCCCACATCTTATTCTTACATTACACAATAATTATATAATAATACAAAAATAGTGACAAATACTATTTTTTTTTTTAATATTAACCTATGAATTATATTTTTTTCTTTTTAATTAGCATATCAGTAATTGCCGGTTGTATAAACGGGAAAATAGGTAGTGTTACTGATGCCATGCTGGAGAGTTGTGATGTGGCTGTGAAAATTGCACTGTCTCTTATCGGCATAATGGCATTTTGGCTGGGTATTATGAGGATAGCCGAAAAATCAGGTTTAATACAAATTTTCTCAAAATTACTTTTCCCGGTAGCAAAACTTTTGTTTAAAGAGCAGAAGAAAAATTCGCCGGTAATTGGAGATATTACAATGAGCATAAGCGCAAATGCCTTAGGACTGACAAATGCTGCGACTCCAATCGGACTAAAAGTAATGAAAGAGTTGCAGGAAGATAATCCTGATAAAGAAACTGCATCTGACAGTATGTGCATGTTTTTAGGTATGAATACAGCGGGTTTTCAACTAATACCTGCAACTGTAATTGCTGTTTTAGCCGGTCTTGGATGTACGAATCCGTCTAAAATAATTATTCCGACTCTAATTGTTACAACTCTTTCATTTATAATAGCAATTATCACTGCTTTAATATTAAAGAATGTATGGAGGTGTAAATAATGTTTGAAAAATTTTCACTCTCAATACTGCCGATAATTGTGTTATTTATATTAACTACGGGCATAATTAAAAAAGTTCCGATATATGAAGAATTTATTGAAGGCGCGAAGGACGGTTTCAAAGTATCTGTAACCATTATTCCATATCTTGTTGCTTTAATTGTTGCAATTGCCATGTTTAGAGCCTCCGGTGCTTTAGATTGGATTTCTTCTTTGTTTGGGTTTATACTAAATAAATTTTCAATATCTTCTGATATTGTTCCTATTATGTTTACCCGTTCACTTTCCGGGTCGGCGACTTTGGGATTATTTGCAGAATTAGCCGCAAAAAATGGGGCAGATTCATTTGTTACATTGATGGCTGCAATTATGGTTGGAAGTTCTGAGACAACATTTTATGTTCTATCTGTTTATTTTGGTTCTATTGGAATTAAAAAATTCAGATATGCAATTTTAACAGGCATTATTGCTGATATTACAGGTATTGTACTAGCAATTTGGGTTGCGAATCTGTTTTTTCTTCCCAGCATTGCGTAGTGTTTCGTAAATGGATATGTTCTTCAGCCTCGCATTTTTCTAATACAGCAAAATTTATATCTATAAAGTTAATTTTTTCAAGCTTTTCAACTAAAAATTCCTGACTGCCGCAATTTGTACAGTAATGATATTGAGGCTGCAGTTCTCCTTTTATCGATACGGTCTTTAATTTTATACCGCAGCATGCACACCTTGTTATATACCACTCATTTTTTATCAGTTTCCCGCAATCAGGACAATAACCTGATTCCATGTCGGGTGTGATATGCTCATGCGTACAAACTCTTTTAAATTTAAATAAATTAGTTAAAAACATATAAATTACCTCATCAGACAATACGTTATTAATAATTTTTAAATTTTAATCAAGTTATTATTAAGAATTGTTAAGCATTAAGGCAATTTTTATTCGAAAAAAGACTTTATAAAGGTAGAGGATAAGCATACTCTCTCTTTTTAAATATATTCATTCACTACACTTCACACACATTAAGTTTTTAGAGTCGCTAATGACTCTTTTTTTTGTCAAAATTAAATACCATTTGAATTCATTAATATTAAAAATTTAGGGCTCAAAAAATGAAACATTTGTATTCCCATACTTCTTTGTTTTCAAAAGTTTTAAATCAGAAATGTTTATTGGAAATGAATGTTCAGCTATTATTAATCCAACTTTATCACGGAGCAAATTTATAACTTCACTATAAAATCCGCTTTCATATGGCGGATCAACGTATGCAACATCAAATATTTTATTCGTGTTTTTTATTAATTTAAGACTGTCTCCCATTACTATATCAGCATTAATCCCAAGTTTAGTATAATTTTCATTTATTATTTTAAAAGCCGTGTTGTTTTTTTCAAATACGGTTACTTCTTTGAACCCTCTGGACTTAGCTTCAATGCCAATAATGCCTGAGCCTCCGAATACATCAAGAAATGACCTTCCTTCAAAGTCACCCATAATAGAATAGAGGGCATTAAAAACGCCCATCCTTACTTTAGAGAGGGTCGGTCTTGTTATTTTTTCGTCGGGCATGCTTATTTTTCTGCCCTTATATATTCCACCGGTAATTATCATTTACTATAAATCCAGTTTTGCAATTTTTATTCCGAATACACTTTCAATATCAATCCCGTTGAGTATTCCTGTTATAAGTTCTTCCGGTTTAGTTTTAGTTCCCATATTGGGCATCATTCCTAAAACTTTAGTGTCAGAATATTCTTCAATTATGCGTATTAAGTTCGTAACTTGCTTATTGTTTGAATTGGATTGAATATTATTTATAACAACTCCGACGACGCCTGCTGTATTTTCTTTTGCGCCATTAATTGAAAGCAATATATTGTTTATAGCATTTTCATTTGGTGTTACTACAAAGAGTATAGGAGTTTGGAGTTTATTAATCAAATCAATGTTCTGTAAAGATGGAGCAATTGGTGTAAAAATACCGCCTTCACCATCTATTAATATGCAATCAGAATTCATTGCAAATTTTTTTGCATCCTTAAATATAAAATCAATATCAATTTCATTACTTTCATTTTCAGATGCTTGTAAAATATCTTCCTTTGATTTGAATAAATATGAAAAATGAGTTTCAATATATGGGTCTATAGTCTTTATATATGTCAAATCAGGCGATTGCATAAAACCGTTAATTTCAATTCCTCCGGTTTGAAACGGTTTATAAACTGCAGTTCTGTAACTTAAGCTTTGCATAACAGCTGCAAGTCCTGCTGTAATAAAAGTTTTTCCGTCATATCTTGAAGGTGATGTAATATAAAGATTTAACATAGAATAATAATAACATGCTTGTTTTAAAGTGTAAATTTATGGCAGATAATTAACCATTTGGCAAGCTTTCTAAACTGGGGTGGCTGGATTCTCTTAAGTCGCTAGCATTAAACGTGTCTGTGTGTTTTGCTTTTGTGATTTCATCACATCACAAAAACACTCCGCACTCTGTTCGCTCCTCGCTCTAACCAAGGCAAACTCCGTTTGCTGTTGGTTCGCATCCAGGGGGGGGGGAAAATATATAAAAAAACTTGTAAGCAAACCTACAAGTCTTATATAAAAAGTCCTTTTTGATACCTAAAAAGTAACTGGGGTGGCTGGATTCGAACCAACGAGATGGCGGTACCAAAAACCGCTGCCTTACCACTTGGCGACACCCCAATGTGATACTATTATGATAAAATATCAAAATTCATTGTCAAGTTAATATTTAAAAGAGGAACCTTTGAAAATAAAGGTTCCTCTCAAGGTATTTAAGGTTGAGGTTGAAATCAAATTCTAATTTTAAAACTGTTTATGCACAGATTCTTAAATATAACTAAAAAATATTAGAGATATAGTTTAAAATACTAGGCGGCTTTTTTCGTTGTGAATTGACGACAAACGTCATAAGCCATTGCACATACAGCACCTATTGCAGCTATCGGCAGAGCGAACTTAATTCCGCCTCCGAATATTTTCTTCATAACACCCTTGCCTGGAGCAAAGGATGAAGGAATCGCTGATGATATAGCCAAAATCGTTGCATAACTTCCTGCTGATACACCTGCTCCTATAAGACCTTTTTCAATTGCGCTTCCCATACCGCCTACGCATCTGCCGAGTGCTCTTATATTTCTTTTTTCATTTCCGGCTTCTACCTGTTCACCGTAAATATGGTTTATTACTTCATCATAAAGCATCTGTTTTTCTTTTGTAAAACTGCTCTTTACTCCGTTTCCGAAAGAACCTCTGCTATGGTCTTTAATGTCTTGGCGTAAATCGTGAGTTCTGCCGTTATCTCTTGCAGAAATCAAGTTCCCGTATGCATTTTCAATTAATTGATTAACATCGGTTGCCCAATTTCCTTTTGAACCTTTTTGAGCAAGTTCATCTCTGTAGTTTGATGAAACATATCTTCTTAATTTATCAAATTCCTGACAAATACCGGTCATATCACCTTGATTAATTTTTTCATTCAAACTATATATACCCTGTTGAACGGAACCGTCAATTAATAATTTCTGTATTAATCCTGAATGAGATTGCTGATTCGCATGAACTTCATTATTAACCATTCCTTGATGCATTATTGAGTTATGCATCAACTGATTTTCTTCTAATTGATTCTGCATCATTTGAGCCATGTTCTGGTATTGCAGCATTGCTCCCATTCCACCCATGCCATACATGCCACCCATACCGTATGTGTTATCGATACCTGTTAATCCGCTACCATATGTATTTGTTGCACCATAATTCATAGCCGATGGCATATAACTGCTGTAGTCTCCAAATGCGCCACCTGCACCTAATCCGTATGAACCTAGCGGTGATATTCCTGTTATGCCGAATGCCATAACAACCTCCTAAAAAAACTTGTATAAACTAACCTTTTTTACCTTACATATTTATAAAGTATTTTTTTCTTTAAGAATTGACTGTTTTTACAAGAAAGTTTACAAAACTTTACAATTATTAACTTGTTATTGTTGTATCATGTAAAACGAAAAGAGGGATGTATATGAGGATAGAAGCTAAGAATCTTGTTAAAATATATGGTGACAGGGGAGTAGTGAATGATGTCTCTTTTTATATAGAAAAAGGGGAAGTTGTTTGTCTCTTAGGGCCGAATGGTGCAGGAAAAACGACGACATTTTATATGATTGTAGGCTTAGTTAAACCTAATATGGGAACAGTGTATATTGATGATAAAGATATAACTACATTACCGATGAACCTAAGAGCAAAAGCAGGAATTGGTTATTTACCGCAGGAAAATTCAATATTCAGAAAACTTACTGTTGAAGACAATATAAAATTGGTTCTTGAAATGAATGAAAAACTTACCATAAACGAAAAAAGAACCAAATTAGAGGAACTATTAAATGAATTTGGGGTCGAAAAATTAAGAAAATATCCGGCTGTTGCATTGTCTGGCGGAGAAAGACGCCGTGTTGAAATAGCAAGAGCTCTCGCTGCAAGTCCGGATTTTATGCTTCTTGATGAACCTTTTGCCGGTATTGACCCTATAGCAATAGGTGATATTAAAGATAATATTAAAAAAATATCCCAAGAAAAAGGACTGGGTATTTTAATTACAGACCATAATCCAAAAGCGACACTTTCAATAACTGACAGAGCTTACGTCATTTTTGACGGCAAGATTAAAATACAAGGAAAGAGTGCAGATGTTGCTAAAGACCCAATGGCTAAAGAATTCTATTTAGGAAAGGATTTTGAACTGTAGTATGCACAGGCTTTTTACAGTATATGACAGATATGTATTTAAACAGGTTTTTGCAACTACATTCGTTGCAATCTTGTTGTTCACTATCGTATGGATAGCACCGGAAATTTTACTAAGAGTTATCCGACATATATTGACAGGTGAAACGACTCTTAAAACAGGTATTTTTATTTTATTGTGTGAAATACCAAAAATTCTCGGGAAAGCTTTCCCTATGGGCCTGCTTTTAGGAACACTTTTTACTTTTGACAAATTAAGTAAAGATTCCGAATTAACAATATTTAGGGCTGTAGGCATGTCCTTTAAAAGAATATTAGCCCCGGTTATTGTTATAAGTTCAATTGTAACGGTTTTGTGTTTCGTTACGTATGATAAATTGATTCCTATTTCATGTCAAAAATTATTGAAAATAAAAGGCAATGTTGCCATTACTCAATTTATTTATACTCAAAAAGATGAAAAAAACCATCCAAAAGAAGCCGTAATAGTCTCAAAATTCTTAAACGGAAAAATGTTTGATGTTATTGTAATGGATTTTGATGAGCAAATATACAGTGATTTACACGGATTAGAAAAAGTTGTTATCGGCGAAATGGGCTTTAAAGGTGTAACAGAAGATAAAAAACCATGTTGGACTCTTAAAAATGTTACGACATACAGTATTGATGATAACGGAGTATTCAATCTGATAAAAAAAACAAAAAGAAAGGACATTTTGATTGGTGCTCCGGCAGAACGTGCTTATACAATAATGCTCAACTCAACAAAACGAGAAAGAGAAATTAATAACAAAGATTTAAGAAATTACATAAAACTATTAAAAGAAGAGAGTATGGATGAAGAGTATAGGTTAAATTTAAATAAGTATCTTCAAAGATTTTTACATCCATTTGTATGTATTCTTCTTGCAGTATTGGGTGCTATATTGGGCTTTTCAAAGCCAAGAGAACAAAGATTGATAGGTTTTGTAATAGCCATAGGATTTATTTTTGCTTATTATGTTACATTGCCCTTTTTTGACTATCTTGCAGAAAAAGGAGTTTTGTCCCCGCTCATAACTGCAGTACTGCCGCTACTTGCATTTCTATGTGCAATTATAGCTTTTTATAAATCTAAGGAGTTGTAATATGAAAAAAATAGTAATATTTCTAATTATATTTTTATCAGTCAGTGGGGTATATGCAACTCCTATAGACATGGAATACAACGATGGTGTATATCATATTGTATTGTCAGGTGATAAAATAAAGAAAAAAATAGAATTCGTATCTTCTTCAAACCTTATAACTAATAAGGAGGCTCACAATTCAGGACAGTCACAATTAACTATAAACACAGGATTTTTTGATCCCAAAAATCAACAAACAATTTCTTATATTGTAAATGATTATCAGACAGTAGAAGATCCTATTTTTAATAAAAATTTTATGTTGAATCCTGCACTAAGAAAGAACATGAAAGCTATATTAAACAGAACAGAGTTCAGGATTGTGGATTGTGACAGTAAACTGAAATATGAAATAGCTCAACATTACTCGAAAGTTGACTTTCTGTGTTCAATAAAAACTTCTGCTCAGGGAGGTCCTCAACTTCTTCCAAATTTAAGACTTGAAGAAGAGTTTTTTATTGTAAAAGACGATGAAGGAAATATTATAAGGGAATCAGCTTCGGTATTACATAAAACTCCTCGTACATTAATAGGCATAAAAACTAAAACAAATGGGGAGCAAGACATTCATATTTTTATAGTTACAAATGAAAATCCTATGACGATATATGAAGCAAGAGATTTATGCGCGAGCTACGGATTGGACAGTGCTATGGCTTTTGACGGCGGAAGTTCTACATCACTAGACTATAAGAATATTCATGTTGTTTCGACTCAGGAATCCGGTGATACGGGACGTGCTTTAAAATCTTTTATGATTATAAAAAAATGATATTATAATTGTATTTTAATAAATCTGATACTATAATACTAATTATGGATTTAGTAAAAGAAGGTCAAAAAATAGCTTTATATTTTCAAAAAGACAATAATCTTGTTGAAATGGTTTGTACAATAGAGAAGGTTTCTGATGATCGTCTTACACTAGGATTACCTCAATATTTTATGAGGTATATAGATTCACTGCAAGAAGAGTGCAAATTAACAGCAAAAATTTTTACGAAAATAGGTACAATTGATTTTAATACAATTGTTATAGCCTCGCCGTTTGAAGATGTTTTTGAAATAGAGATGGATTATAACGCTATAAAACTGACTGAGAATTCAGAAATACCTCTGATTAGTGCCGTGGAGGCATTGGAAATTATATTTGGAGAAAATTCTTCCGTAAAAGTTAAAACATTTGAGGTATCAACTGAGCATGTTAAATTTACTTACGACAAAGAATTAACTATCGGAAGCGTATACGAATTTAATATATATTTACCGAAGGATTATGGTATAATTAATTTCAGAGGCACTATTACTGAAATAGATCCTATTTATGATAACGAATATACTGTAAAATTTTCAACAATAACAGAAAATGACAGGCAGAGTTTGTTATATTATATATACATGTACAGCACAGATGTCTGATAGGTATAAAAATGAAGAAATTGATTGATAACGAAGAAGCAAAAGATATCAAAAATAGAAATAAAATGTTTGCACAAATTGAGAGATGTAAAGTTGATTTACAAAAAGATCCATCAAATCCGGATTTGCATGTGAGGCTTGGTGATATATACATTAAGTGGCATCTTGACATATATAATGCAGGACAATATGTAGATGAAGCCATAACAGAATATCAATTGGCAATGGAGTCTTTATTAGATTCTCCTGAGATTTACTATAAAATAGGTACGGCATTTTACTATAAAGGTGACTTGGAACGAGCCATAAATTATTTGACAACAGCACTGGAAAAAAAGAATAATTATTATGATGCATATTATATGATTGCAGAAGCATTTGTAAAAAAAGCTCATTATACCGATGCAATAGATGCTGCAATTGCGGCTGTACAATGTGCGCCATTGAGAGCTTCCAGTGCGCATTATTTATTGTACAAATTATATGATGCATCTTCGTTTAAGGATAATAAGCTTAAATTTAAAGCTTTTATGGAAAGACTTCTGGCCTTTTTACTAATACCATTTGATATAACAGCTATTTCTAATATTAAAAAAGCGATTTCATATCTTGCGTTTTTGCCGGTATTCATTCTTGGATTTTATACTTTACAGCTTAAAAATTACGGTCAAGCTATAGAATTATACAAAGACACAATAGAACAAGCACCCGGGTTCGCTCCTTTATATTGTGTACTTGGTGATATATACCTTTCAACCGGCTATTTTGAAGATGCAATTACTGAATATAAAATGGCAATATGGCTTGATCCATTCAATGTAGCAGCATACAGACATTTGTGCCATGCATATGAAGAACAAGGTGACTATAATATGGCTATTGATATTTACAATAAGTTAATTTCTATGGCTCCGAATATGCCGGACTTATATTCAAATCTAGCCAATATTTATTACATAAAGGGAGATTTTGACTTAGCAATTTCTAATTACCAAACAGCGATAACATTAAATCCCAATCGTTCTTGGACAAGTGTAATTGCACAAACAATGGGATTCGTATATCAAGAAAATAAAACAGATCCGGATGCGGCTATATCTGCATATCAGACAGCATATGTCCTTACGCCTGAAGATATAGATATATATGTTAATCTTGGGAGTGCTTTTTATGATAAAGAAGATTATCAAAATGCTTTAAGTATATACAGACAAGCTCTTGAATTACAACCTCACAATGCAAAAATACATTGTAATTTAGGCTTTCTTTATTGGGGCAAAGGTGATACAGATGAAGCTGTTAAATCGTACGAATTGGCTATAAAATACGATACAGCCTACGATATTGCGTACAATAACTTAGGTGTTATTTATCTTGATGATATGGGGCGGGTTAATAAAGCGGTAGAGTTATTTACAAAAGCTATAGAGTCAAATCCGAGTTATGCATTGGCATATTTCAACTTGGCTAGAGCGACAACAATACTTGGTGATAAAGTAGAGGCTGCAAAATTGTATCAGACAGCACAAGAAATTAATCAAGTTACTCAAGAGATTGATCCAAAAGACATTGCAGATAAAATAAGTGAATTATTTGAATCTTAGTATGTACTTTACCTTAATAATTTACTAAGTATAATTTAAACATTAAATTAATTGGATATTAGGAATGATTGAAAATGATCAAGATGGTTTACATCATCTAATAGAGAAAGAATTAGCTTCAGATGAAAAAATATTAAAACCAGATTTTTCACAGAAAGCTGGGCGTGAGATGCTTGCAATTTATTTACAAACTAAGTTTAAGCAACTTGTGAAATTTGACAGTTTAGCCCATAATCCGATTTTTGCTGATGTAAAAGGTGATTTTATCCAAAATTTTGCGCAAAGATTAGTCTCAAATCCACAAAAAAGAATTATGATTGGTATTACGGGCGAATCCGCATCGGGCAAGTCAACTTTATGCAAAGCAATATCTAATGTAATTAAAAGTTTTCAAATGCCGGTTTCTATATTAGCAACGGACAATTATTTTAATGATATTTCCGATTTAATCGCTAAATACGGAAGTTTTGATAATCTAAGAGATAACGGATATGATGTAGATTCACCCGCCAGTTTTCAATTGGATGTATTAAAAAGAGATTTACAACTGCTGGCAAGTGGAAAAAATATATATGCTCCCGAATATCTGCCTAACGGAACAGGAATATCCGTTCCCAATTCTAAATTAATAACATCAAATAAAATCATAATTGTTGAAGGTATGGCAACAATGTATGACAACATAAAAGATATTTTTGATGTCAAGGTATACGTAGAAACAGACATTGAGACTCGAAAAGAAAGATTTTTACATAGAGCTTTTACAGAAAGGAACCAAGATTTTAATAATGCAAAAAAGCATTGGGATTATATTCTTGTAGCAGGTGAAAAATATATAAAGCCATCTAAGCAATACGCAGATTTGGTGTTGAACGGGAATTCAAATATGGAATATTTTTGTCAGCTCTTGGAATATTTGCATACCATTACAAATAATTATGAAAATTAAACGAACATTTTTTTAATATTTTTTTTGTTTTATAATCATGTAGTGAGAGTAAAATGGAGTTGTAACTATGAAGAAGAATAACATTAATAATATTCTTATAGCAATGCTTTGTGTTTCTGTTTTCATTATATACTTGATTCTGCCTCCAAGAGACAAGGTCGCCCAAATCGGTTATAGTTTCAATAATTTAAAATATTATTTAGGTGGACAAGATAATACAGAAGCGTACAAATTTTATAGAAATAATGCTGTCTATTTAGCTAAGATGAACAGGTGCAAAGATGCAATAAAAGAAATGGATAAATCTATAGCAAGCGTCCCTGAGAATGTAGCTGACCACATTATTGATGGTTTATATAAGGACAGAGCGGAAATTGAAATTTTTCAAAATGATTATAGAAACGCTTTAAATGACTTTCTAAGAGCATCAAATCTCGGCATAAATGACTATTTAAAAGTTGCTATGCTTCTTAAGGAAAATGGGAAATATAAAACGGCAGTTTCTTATTGTAATAAAATTATTGATATTGATATAAAGGCATATGCAGGATATGCATGTTTGGCAGATATATATGCGAACCTTGGCAAATATGAGGCCGCTGTAGCAATTTTTGACCTACTAATAGACAGGTCTGCCAAAGGAAGGTATTATGCAGATAGGGCAATATATAAGCAAATGCTTGGTGACAGGGACGGATATAATAGTGATATGGACAAGGCAAAGGAACTATCACCTGTGTTGGACATAGGTTCGTCTATTACTTATGATGTAATTCATCCTAAAAAGTTGATGTTACAGTTATATTAAATCTTAATATTAAATTAATGCCTCTAATGTATTGTTTGGGTTAAAATATATATAGTAGTTAGAGGTTAGAATGAGACACTCAGAATATTCAGTGATTGTAATTGGAAGTGGTGCGGCCGGTTTATACGCAGCACTGAAATTGTCGTCCAAGATTACACTGCCGGATGGTGTATTAATAATTACAAAATCCTCTTTTGGTGAAAGTAATTCCATGTATGCACAGGGGGGAATAGTAGGTGTAATGCATCAAAATACTGGAGATAGTATTAAACAACATGTTGCAGATACACTGAAAGCCGGAGCCGGACTCTGTGATAAAAATACAGTTGAATATGTATCTGAACTCTCAGACGAAGTAATAAATGATTTAATTAACTGCGGTGTCGATTTTGATCGTGACAAGAACGGTAATATTAACTTTACACTTGAAGCCGCACACAGCTTTAAGCGAATATTGCATTCTGGTGGAGATGCTACCGGAAAAGGCATAGTAACAGCCCTTATAAACAAAATTAAAGATGATAAAAATATAACAGTTGCGGAACATTCTATTGCCGTTGAATTATTAATAAACTCAGGAAATGAATGTAAAGGGGTAATATTCTATAATGCATTAACTGGCGAACATGAAGTTGCATACTCATCTGCAACCGTATTAGCAACCGGAGGGGCAGGACAAGTATATAAGTATACTACTAACCCTGAAGGTGCAACGGGTGACGGAATTGCATTAGCATACAGAGCAGGTGCTATTATCAGAGATATGGAATTTATTCAATTTCACCCTACGGCATTAGCTCTTAATCCAAAAAGTAAAAACCGATTTTTAATTTCAGAAGCTGTAAGGGGAGAAGGTGCTAAGCTAATTAATAAATACGGTAATGAATTTATGATTAAATACCATGATAAAAGGGAACTTGCACCAAGAGATATCGTTACGAGAGCTATATATAAAGAAATGCAAGCCTCGCACTCAGATAATATGTTCCTAAATGCAACTATAATTGAAAAAAATAAGCTCTTAAGCAGATTCCCTACAATATTTAACAGATGCAAAGATAATGGTATTGATATCTGTTCTTCACCTATCCCGGTTGCACCTGCCGCTCATTACACAATGGGCGGAATTAAAGCTGATATAAATGGAAAGACATCTATCTCAGGATTGTATGCCATCGGAGAAACTGCTTCTACCGGACTGCACGGAGCAAATCGTCTGGCAAGTAATTCCTTGTTAGAATGTGTAGTCAGTGCATATGAACTTGCAGATTATCTTTCTTTCGTAAATCTTGAACCTCCACAAATAATTGACTCGACAATCTTGGCTAAAATTGAAAAATACTCAGAACCAATTAGCGATATCGATTATGATATTGAAACATTAAAAGCAGATTTAAAAGAGATTATGTGGAAGAATGTCGGCATAATAAGAGCTGAGCAGCAGCTTAAATATGCAATAAATAGCATTGATAAAATGACTGATGAATTTAGAAAAGGGCGTTGTATAAGTATACCGGAATATGAATACAAAAATATGCTTATAGTTTCAAAAATTATTGCTGAATCAGCTCTTAACAGAAAAGAATCCAGAGGTGCACATTCAAGGAGCGACTATCCGCAAACAGAGCAATATGCCGAACATTCGTATATTTCTTATAAAAACAAAATGGAGATTTTGGAATATGCTTAATAAATTTTTTATTGAAGAACATATAAAGAAGGCTTTAGAAGAAGACATCGGTTTTGGCGATATTACAACAGATTATCTTACCAATGAAGATGACACCTTGTCATGTTCTTTGAATTCACGAGCAGAAGGAATTTTTTGTGGGAAATTGGTTTTTGAAACAGTTTTCAAAGTGCTTTCAGATAATATTAATATCAAATTTTATAAAAATGACGGTGATAATATTTCCAAAGGTGATAAAATTGCAGAGTTAAAAGGTCCGGCGCGATATATCCTTATGGGTGAACGTACTGCTCTAAATTATGTACAAAGGATGAGCGGTATAGCTACAGAAACCAATAAATATCAAAAAGAAATAGGCGAATATAAAGCAAAAATCGTTGATACAAGAAAAACGACTCCGCTTTTTAGAGCTTTTGAAAAATATGCGGTTAAAACAGGCGGAGGAAGTTTACACAGGTTCAATCTTTCAGATTGCGCAATGATAAAGGATAATCATATAAAATACGCAGGTTCATTGACTAAAGCTGTTGAGAAATTACGAAAAAATATTTCTCACGCTCACAAAATTGAAGTTGAATGTGATACAGTAGAACAAGTAAAAGAAGCAATTGAATGCAAAGCTGATATTATAATGCTTGATAACATGAATATAGAAACTATGAAAGAATGTGTGAAATTAATTGACGGCAGAGCAATTGTTGAAGCCAGCGGTAACGTAAATCTATTAACGGTAAGAGAAATTGCTTCAACAGGGGTTGATATAATATCTTCAAGTGCGATAGTTGCAAAAGCGCCTACGCTGGATTTAGGATTAGATTCATAATTTAACGAATACCTCCTTGTAGCTCAGACGGATAGAGCGTTGGTCTCCGAAGCCAAAGGTCGTGGGTTCGACTCCCGCCAAGGAGGTTTTAATCAATTATAGTAAAAAATATTTATTTCTTCGGCACAAATGTATTTGTCGAGTTAGTGTGGGTTTCTTTTTTTTTGATGTTTTACTTTATAAAGTACGCTATTTATATGGGTTTTGGCGGTTGGAAGTGCAACTTTACCCCAAAAACAGATTTACTCATACTAACTCATTATTTACTCACACCGGTCAACGACTTTCTAATAATAAAAATTTGGTGCAAATAATTGCACCTTACAGACTCAAAAGTTATTGTTGGATTTCATCCAGCCTACTCAAAATTTATTGTTGGACAAGTATGCCTAACGGACTATATGCACACATTAAACGGCTTAATTAAATCAGGATAAGTGGATCTGTCACTTCTATAAATATTATCTAAATCATTTTTTATTTTAGCGGAATCAAAGCCTGAACCAAACCATAATAAACCGCCGTAAAAGTGTTGAATTATATTCCTGCAATTTTGGAACATACTCTTATATGGACTTGGTTGAACAGTAATTATGTCAATAAAATTCATCTTGTCATTTTTATCTATTTTTTGCCTGGGTTTCACTATAGTTTGTTGATTATCTTTTTGTGATTTAGAAGTATCAAGCCACTCAACAAAATCTACAAAATCTTCATTTTTATATAAATCGTTTCTTGAGTCCTCATACATTAAAGTGACTTTTTGTTCCGGTTTAGGATTCAAGTACTTATTAAGTCTTGTATCAATATCTATAGGATTATCTGGTAAAATAGATTTGGCAGACAAATATTCAAAAGCAGCTCTGTCCGCATCTTGATCCATTCTTAAAGTACCATGAGCCATATGGACTTTCTCATCAATTTCATCTGTAACACTAATGTTAAGATAGCCGTGATCTAAACCGTTTAAAGGTGAATACTTCTCTTTCGCCTCTCGATTATACTGATCAACACTTATATAAGGAATAAGTTTCTTTTGTATTTTTTTGTTAACTTCTAAACAATCAACATGATTATTCAGACCTATTCCCAACAAATCTTTATAACTTATCCATTTACCTGTTTCTCTGTCTTTTATCCCTGAAACAGAAGCAAACCTGTCCCAACACCAGATATTATCTTTATCCGGTATAAATACAACTGTAGAGTTTTTACCATCATTAGCAAGTTTATCTATGAATTCAGCAAAATGCTTATCCTTTAGAAGATTTCCCACATATCTTTCATTGTGTATGTACCTTACTGTTGAACCAAAATTTGGACTTGTACTTACAGAACCGATTTTCATTTCATACTCCCCATTATATTGATATTATTTTATTTGTTGTCGATTTTGCTCTCTATTGTACTACAAATTTTCATATTTTAGTAATTTCCTTAAGAATTATTAAGTCTTCTGTAAAAAAATCTCAAATAAACTGTTATTCTATAACAAATAAAGGAAAATTTTAATATATTGTATTTAATAAAATTTTATGTTAGTGTACTGTACAAAGGAGGGTGTGTGTATGAAAGTTCAGTCGATTAATTCTATACCTAATTATGGTAATTGTAATCGTTCAAATTTAAATTTTGAAGGTAGTAAAGGAAAGATTGTAGCTGCTGCTGCAGGGAGCTCCCTTTTGACAGCGGCATTTGTAACTACATCAGCCGTAACAGGTCCAATTGGATGGCTGTTAGGGGCTTGGATAGCTTTGGCTGGAGGAATCGGCGGGGCTGCTGCTGAAAGTGGTATTGAAGACAAAATCAAAGAATTAAGGAACGATAAGAGTAAGGGGCCGTCAGGTAACTTAAATACAACTATTTGATTATCTTTAAAATATTAAATATATATTCTAGTATAGACCAGGTTGATGTTGCCGAGTAAAAATGTTATACTATATGGGTTATGTAGCATATATAGGATATCCTTGTGGGAATTTTTGACGGAATTAAAAATTTCAAGAAACAACTGGACAAAGTTGAAACTTCAATATATTCCGGAAAGCAGTCTCTGCTTGAAGTATATGAGCTTAATTTAAAATTGGAAGCAGAAATTGCTAAGCGGACACGTGAACTTGACACCGCAAACAAGCAAATGCTCACATTACAGCACATTTGGGACATGATGAATTCATCAAAGCCATTGTCAAGTGTACTTAACGCTATTGTTACAAGCCTGCAAGGTGAACTGGGCTATTTACATTCTTGTATAGCAAAAAAAATGACTGATGGTGAAGGTGAATACCTTCAGATGATGGCTTGTTCCGGTTCATTATTTGATGGAATTTTTAGAAGCTTGTTTGACTGTGATCCTTATGAAATGCGGTTTAATAGTCCCAATATTGATGAAATATATGAATCAATTGAAGAAGATAAAATATATCAATCAAAAGATGTATTAGAACTCATAAAAAAAACAATTCCTGATATATCTGAGGAAGTGGTTATTAAAGGACTCGGAGCAACCGGAACAAAGGCGTATATATTAATTCCGTTAACTTATAATCATTCTCACTTTGGTTCGCTGGTTGTGTTTTCATCAAGAGAGGATGCGGCAGAAAATGAATTAAAGTTTCTGAAACTTTTTTCAAAACAAATTGAGCTTGCAATTACAATTGCCGGATTATTCCAAACTGTAAAAGAACAAGCTGTAACTGATAGTATGACCGGTTTGTATAACAGAAGATATTTTGAAGAATTTCTGCAAAAAGAAGTGTTGCGTTCAAAACGACAAAATACTAAGTTTTCTATAATCGGTATAGATTTAGACCATTTAAAAAAAATCAATGATAAATTTGGTCATACATATGGTGATATGGCAATAAAAGCTATATCTGAAATTTTAAAAAGCAGCTGCAGGACGATTGATATTGCAGCGAGAATGGGCGGAGAAGAATTTAATGTAATTTTGCCAGGTGTAGATTCTCAAGGAGCAATAATTTTTGCGGAAAGAATAAGAAAAACTATAGAAGCAATTCCTCTCGAAAAAATCGGACATATTACTGCAAGCATTGGACTGGGTACATTTAAAGAGCATTCGGAGGACATATATGAGTTAGAAGAACTCGTTGACCATGCAATGTATGAATCAAAACGAGCTGGAAGAAACAGGGTAACAGTTGCAAAACCTGCATCTGAAACCTCGTGGCAGGAAATAGCCATAAATGCATTTACGGATATTTTGACAAAGCATCGTATACCTATTGACAAAAGAACATCAAATTTACTTAATAAGAAACTTCAAGAGATGAATATAAATAATGAGATGCTATATCAGGTATCTGATTTGTTGGTTTCCACATACAATCCTAAACATGCTGTGGGTATAACAAAGAAGAAAGTTTTTCTGGCGACACTTTTAGCAAAAAGATTTGAACTTCCAAAAGAAAATGTAGATAAATTAAAAATAGCTGTGTTGTTGTATGATATCGGAAATACTATGCTTCCAAAAGACCTTTTATCAAAAACAGAACCGCTTAATGAGGAAGAGTTCGCTTCTATAAAACAGCATCCGCTTATTGCAGCAAGGGAGATTTTAAAGCCTATCAGTAATATTGGAGATATAATTCCGATAATAGAAAAGCATCACGAAAACTGGAACGGTACCGGATATCCGGAACATTTATCGGGAGATAATATCCCTATTGAATCTCAAATTATATTAATAGTTGATTCTTATTTTGCCCTATTGGAAGACAGACCGTATAGAACTGCGATGTCAAAGCAGGATGCAATTAAAACAATACTGGTAGAATCTGGTTCAAAGTGGAGTACCGCACTCGCCGATGAGTTCGCATCGGTTATAAATAACGAGGACTTTAATGATTGAATTACTTATTTTATATGAGTTAAATAAAACGCCTCTGACAATGTATGGTATCTCAAGAAATATTAAATCTGATTTTAATATTTTTATGATCCCGAGTCTTGGAACAATTCAACCTGCTCTTAAAAGACTTGAAAAACAAGGGGCAATATCATATCAAAAATTTATGTCGGCTGGCGGACGTCCGTCAAAATGTTATGCAATTACATCTTCAGGGAAAGATTTATTCTCGGAACTTCTGGTTTCACCAATGCCGGAAAATCCGGTTCAATTTTTAGTAAATGCAAGGCTTCGATTGTATTGTGCTCAAAATCTTTCCGATGAATATATTGCAAAGCTTATAAAACAGTTAAAAAGAAAAACTGAAGTAATTTTAATTGAATCAAAAAAGAAATTAGAAAATGATAATTTAACATTTTATCCAAAAATGGTAATTGACAATCTAAATTGCGAATATAAGAATTTTACGTTACTTTTGGAGGGTATAGAACATGCCTGCAATCATTAGCGGGGTTATAAAGGATTCTATTGCTGAAGAATTGGAGGTAAATAAGGGAGATATATTGCTTTCAATTGATGGTGTGAAACCTCAGGATATGATTGATTACAATTACTTATGCAAGGATGAGCTTATAACTATTGAAATACAAAAAATAAATGGCGAAGTAGAAGAAATTGAAATTGAAAAAGACTATGATGAAGATTTGGGAATTATATTTGAATCAGCGGTATTTGATAAAGTTAAACCCTGCTTAAATCATTGTATATTTTGTTTTGTCGACCAACAGCCCAAAGGTTTGAGGGATACATTGTATGTAAAAGATGATGACTACAGGCTTTCATATTTACAAGGTACATATATAACAACTACGAACTTGACTGAAGATGACAAGGCTCGTATTGCAAAACTTCATCTTGGGCCGTTTTATATTTCAGTACATACTACAAATCCAGAACTTAGAGTTAAAATGTTAAAAAACCCAAATGCATCAAAAATAATGGAACATTTGAAATGGTTTAATAAAAATGATATACCTTTTCATGCGCAAATAGTTTTATGTCCGGGATATAATGACGGAGTTGAGCTTGAACGTACTCTTAAAGACTTATCAAAATTTAAAAGGAACCTTTTGTCTGTTGCAATTGTCCCTGTTGGGGTTACGCAATTCAGAGAAAATAAATTAAAAACGGTTGATAAAATAACAGCTTTACAAACTATTGAAATTGCAAATAAATATAAAAATGTATATTGTTCTGATGAATTTTTTATTAAAGCCGGTTTAAACATGCCAACAGCAGAATATTACGGCAATTTTTCGCAGTTGGATGATGGAGTTGGGGCTCTAAGAACGTTAATGGATGATTTTGATAGCTTCGAACTTCCTACAAAGATATCAAAGCCTTTATCAATAACCTTTGCCTGCTCTAAAGCTGCTGAATCTGCATTTGATTATATAGCGCAAAAACTCAACAAAATTGAGAATTTGGAAGTACTTGTAAAACCTGTTATATCAAAGTATTGGGGTGAAGGGGTAACTGTTGCCGGATTGATTACTTCCGAAGATTTAATAAATACGGTTAAAGACATTAAAACAGATATTGTGATTGTACCTTCTATTATGCTAAAACCTTACACTGAATTGTTTTTAGACGGAAGCTCTCTTAATTATGTAAAAGAAAAAACCGGAAAAACGTTTTTTGTAACCAACAATAACTATTCTGTTTGTGAAGTACTAGAATTAATTAACCAACATGTTTAATAAATATCAGAAAACTGGCTAATACCTTGTAAAAGTTTACCATTATTTAATATTCTTGTACACGAAGATAATAGAAGAGGAGATTAAGTAATGAGTACAGCAGTTGAAATTGAAAAAAAGACAATTAGTGTAATTATTGTTGAGGATTTTAAACTTACAAGAGTCGGTTTGAGATGTGCTCTTAACTCAAACGAAGATATAAATGTCGTGGCAGAAAGCGATAATGCTACAGATGGGTTAGATCTAATCAGGCGACATAATCCAAATGTAGTGTTAATGGATTTGGGACTTGCAGGCATGAATGGTATAGAAGCCACTCTTAAAATTAAAGAAATGGGTTTGGATACCAAAGTAATTGCACTAACTTCACATGATAGGGAGGAAGAGGTCATTGCGGCATTATCATCAGGCGCAATGGCATACTGCTTGAAAGATATTGACCCAGTAAAATTAGCTGATGTAATTCGAGATGTTGCGGAAGGTGTATGCTGGCTTGATCCTGTGATAGCAAGAAAAGTTTTGGATGCTTTCCCAAAACAAGAAGCATTAGGAATCCTCAAAGATAAATCATCTGAAGAAGGGCGAGTACCTCTCACAGAAAGAGAATATGAAGTCCTAAAACATCTTGTAGAAGGGAAAAGTAATACTGAAATTGCAAAAGAACTTATAGTTAGCGTACATACAGCAAAAGCGCATGTTTGCTCAATTCTACAAAAAATGTGCGTAAATGATCGTGTACAAGCTGCAGTTAAAGCTGTTAAAGAAGGATTAGTTTAAAATAATCTTAAAAATTTACTTACAAGTTTAAAAATTTAAAATATATCATATGCTTCCCCTATTGTTGCAATATAACTATAAGTTTTTATTCGATAATATGGTTATGTAAATTTCAATATGGGGGCATAATATGAAAATTAAGATATTACTTGTAGAAGATCAAAAATTGATGAGAATAGGTATAAAATCATTATTTAATGATTATCCTGAAATGGAAATAATTGCTGAAGCTACTAATGGTAAAGAGGCAATTGAAAAAACAAAACTCATCAAGCCTGATATAGTACTAATGGATATTGGTCTGCCTGATATCACGGGAATTGAAGCTACAAAACAGATTTTGGAACATAATAATAACGTTAAAGTCATAGCATTGACTTCACATATAACGGAAGAAGAAGTAAATTCCTCACTTCAAGCGGGAGTAAGTGCATATGTGATAAAAGATATTGCGACAGATTTTCTTATGACTATAATAAAAATGATTAAAATTGGAGCTATGTGGTTAGACCCAAAGGTAGTACCATTTATAAGAGATAAGAATTGCGGTCATATACCTGCAAGACAACTTTCGAGGAGCGTTTTTAAAGAACGTCATTCTAATCTTACCCAGCGTGAATATGAAGTTCTAAAATTAATAGTAGATGGTCAATCAAACAGCGACATCGCAAAAACACTTACAATTAGTGAACATACTGCAAAAGCCCATGTATGTAATATTATACAAAAACTGGTCGTTGACGACAGGACTCAAGCTGCTGTTAAAGCACTTAAAGAAGGTTTGGTTTGATTAATCAATGACAGATTCAATATTAATTGCCTCTCCATCTGTATCTTCAGTCACTGACTCTTCGTTATCGACATCCTCCTTTACTTTGAAGTTCATAACGAAAATGTCACCTGCGTTAAATTCGAGATTTTGTCCTTTTTTTGCGTAAGATAGCGGTGAGCTGTCATAAACTGATGCTGCTGCTGATTTTACAATATTACCCTGTTCATTTTTAATGGCTCCTTTCACTAAAGCAACACTTGGGCCCAGATATGCACCGACTATCTTATTCCCTGCAGCAATTGCACCGGTTTTAATAACACTTTTGGGGGTTACATCAGTTAGTTTACTGTATTTACCTATTATTTTTTTGTCTATTTTTACTGCTTGCCCTGAAGAAGCATCCATATAATCAGTTATTGCAACACTGAACGTAGCATCACGCTTTAATCTCTTAGGTTCCTTTACATTAATCACATTTCCTATTATTATGGAATTTTCTGGAATAAAATTTCCTTTTTTTGTTGTAAACCCATTTTTAATTTTAAGCTCTATCACTTCCGGTGGGTTCGCTGTTGAAAAATCAGACAATGTCTCAACTCTTATGTTTTTTGCTTCAACGTTAAGTGTAAATATTATATTAATTAATAAAATGATTAAAAATGATTTTTTCATAATGATATATTACCATAAAGTAAAGAAAATTTTGTATTAGAGACATTCTTCTTTAAATGGCGGAGCAAGTGTCCCTATTAAGTACGCATTAACATGGAGAAAATATATTCCAAGTGGCAATGAAATGACGGTTTCTACTATCTTATCCGTATATTCACCTAAAAATGAGGGAATGATAATTAGTATAGGCTGAGTTATAGCGATAGAAATACAACCTATAATTATAAATGCAGCTATAATTAAGAAACTATTCCAAATATATTTTATAGGATAATTCCCGAGTAAATAAATTCCGGCTCTTATATTAAGAGTTGAAACAACAGAATTTCTTTTTGCGTAATTCCAGGCTAAACCGTTTGCAAAAAACAATATAATAATCTGTATAGTTATAACAGGTGGTATCAACAAAGAATCATTGTTTTTTAAAATAAAATAGCCTATTAATAAAACCGGCGATTCCATTATAAGCAACGCAAAAATTGATGAAAATCCACGCCAAGCAAATTTTAGTATTTTAAAGTTTGGTATGGTTAATTTTTCTATCGTCTTAACTTTACCTCCATATATAGACGGCGCTCTTACATCAAGATCTCGGTTAATTATATTTTCCGTAAGTTCCCAAAAATAACCCAGTTGTACTAAAGGAATCAACGGAGTTAGGAACATTGCTAATAATCCGGCAATAACATACAAATTAGATTTCACATTTCCCGATATCCAAACTATAAACAGCAGCAATAATACAACCAAAAACAGCATTAATAAGTACAGACTGTTTTTCATAAAAATTTTTCTTAAATCATTAGTTTCAAACATCCAGTAAAAAGCTTTAAACATATAACACCTCTAATTTACATATTCTAATATCTTGGCAAGATTTTTTTCTTCTATTATAATATTTGCACTTTGTTTTAATATAGGTTTAGCACAAAATGCTATACGTGTTTTTGCATGTTTAAACATACTTAAATCGTTTGCACCGTCTCCGATTGACATTGTATTTTCTTCACTGATATCAAGAAGTTGTTGCAATTTGTTCAACATTTGCCCTTTGCTGTCGTTAAACATCATTTCTCCACCTACTTGACCGGTAAGCAATCCGTTTTTTACGTGAAGAATATTAGAAAATTCTCCGTCCAGCCCAAGTCTTTGAACAAATAAAGCCGTTGCATTCTTAAATCCGCCGGAAAAACATACAACTTTATACCCCTTTTCTTTCAGACCCTTAATGCATTCATAAGCTCCATTCATAACAGGTAAATTTTGGCAAATTTCATTTACTTTAGATAAATGTAATCCCTTGAGTAAGGCAACTCTGTCCGTCAAACTTTCAAAAAAATCCAGTTCTCCTTTCATTGCTTTATCTGTTATAATTTTGACCTTTTCTTCAATTCCACACTCACGAGCAAAAAATTCTATTGTTTCTCCGTCCATTAATGTTGAATCAAAGTCAAATACTGCAAGTTTATTCGTCATAAAATTTCTCACACAGTTAAATTTACATACTTAGGATTGTGTACACCATCAATAATTGATATTGGTATCAATGTTTCTTCACCGGCATGAGTATCAACACTTATTACCATAATTGATTCTGTTTCGTGCTTATCATTCTTTTGTACAACATTCATTGATTCAATATTAATGTCTTTTTCTCCAATAACTTTAGCGACTTTTGCAATCATAGACGGCTTATTTACGTGTGGAATAATCAGCATATGTTTTTCAGGTCTTATACTTGTTTCATAATCATTAATTTTAACTATTCTTGGAATAGATTTTGTTACTAATGCTCCGGATATAGTAGTCGTTTCTTTTTCTGTAACAAGCTTGACTGTAATTCGTCCCGCAAAGTTTGTTTTAGCTTTTGAATGAGTTGATATAATATCAATTCCTCGTTTCTTTGCAATTACAGGCGCATTGACATAATTAACTCCTTCCAGTCTTGAAGATAATATTCCTTTCAAAATAGCAACCTCAAGCGGTTGAATATCAACATCCGCCAAATCTCCGTCAGCAGTTATTTCTATTGATTTTACAGCACCTGTTGATAATTGTACTGCAAGTTCTCCAGTATTTTCCGCAATTTGCATATAGTCTTTAACCGGTTCCAATTTATCAGGTCTTAATGATGGAATATTAACAGCCGAAGATGCAGAACCGCCTGATAAAACCTCTTTGATTTGCTCAGCAACATCAATTGCAACATTCATTTGAGCTTCCTGAGTGCTTGCACCAAGGTGAGGTGTAAGTACGACATTCCCGTTACAATTTAATAAAGGACACTCGGTTATATTAGGTTCATTTTCGTAAACGTCAATGGCTGCACCTGCTACATATCCGGAATTAATTGCTTCTTTTAAGTCGTTTTCATTGATTATGCCACCACGTGCACAATTTACAAGACGAACTCCCTGTTTCATTTTAGCGATTGTGTCTTTATTAATCATATTAACGGTATCTTTGTTTTTTGGTACATGAACCGTAATAAAATCACATCTGCCCCAGAATGAATCAAGATTCTCGATGTATTCGCCACCCATTTTTTCAACGAATTCTTTGGATGTAAACGGATCATAAACGACAATTTTCATGCCTAATGCTAATGCTACTTCTCCGACATGCGAACCAATCTTTCCAAATCCTATGATACCAAGTGTCTTTTTGTAAAGTTCACATCCTGTATATTTGCTTCTATCCCATTTCCCTTCTTTGGTTGATGTCGCAGCCGGTGCAATGTTGCGTGCCATAGCAAGCATCAATGCAATAGTATGTTCTGAAGCTGCCATAGTGTTACCATCCGGAGAATTTACAACGATAATACCCTTTTGTGTTGCGGCTTCCAAATCAATGTTATCAACGCCAACGCCAGCTCTTCCTATAATTTTAAGATTTTTCCCTGCATTTATGATATTTGCTGTTACCTTAGTTTGACTCCTTACCATTAAAGCATCATAATTTGGAATTATTTTAACTAACTCTTCTTCGCTCATTGTCGGTAAAAAATCCACTTCCGCCACAGCTTCAATAATCTTTCCTGCTGATTCGTTAATTTTATCTGTTACTAAAACTTTCATATTATTTTTATACCCCTTTATCCCAATTCTTTTATCACAGTTGCAACACCTTTTCCAAGTTCAAATTTGTATCCGAGTTTATAAAGAGTTGCTTCCAAAGCTCCGACTGCTGAAATTAAATCCCTGTCACAAACAAAGCCCAATGTACCCATTCTGAATATTTTGTCTTTCAAAGCGTTTTGACCGTTTGCAACAACGATATCATAATCGGATTTTAATACCTTTCTTATATCAGGAACTGAAATCCCTTCAGGGGGGTAAATAGAGGTTATTGAGTGACTGGCATTTTTATCATCTTTTACGACTAATTCGAGGCCAATAGCCCTGATTGCATTTCGCAATGCCATAGAATGCCGTTTATGACGGGCATTCATATTTTCAATACCTTCTTCTTTAATCATTTTCAAGGCTTTATCTAAGCCTACAAAAAGATTAACAGCAGGTGTAAACGGAGTGGAATTTTCCTGAACAGATTTCTTATAGGCTTTCCAATCCCAATAAAAACTCGGATGTTTGCATTCTTCATAAACTTTCCATGCTCGTTCATTAGCTACCAAAAAAGCAAGCCCCGGAGGTATCATAAAACCTTTTTGCGAACCTGATACAAGGACATCAATTCCCCATTCATCCGGTTTGCATTCCATTGCACATACAGAAGTTACGCCGTCAACTACAGAGAGAGCACCGTGTTCTCTTATTATTGAACATAAATTCTTAATATCATTTGCTGCACCTGTTGATGTTTCACTATGAGTTAAGGTAACTATTTTTATTTTCTTTTCTGTATCTTCTTCCAAACGTTTTTTCAAAACTTCAGGATCGATGACACAACCTGTGTCAACTTCAATTTTTTCTACTATTGCGCCTCTTGATTGGGCGATTTTAGCCCATCTGTTTCCAAAGTTCCCAAGAACTAATGATAAAACGTGGTCACCTTCATTTATAAGATTTTCCAGAGCAGCACACATTGCACCTGTTCCGCTTGATGTATAAACAAATACATCACTTTGAGTCCTAAAAACGTATTTTAAGTTTGTGTATACGTTTTCCAGAATTTTTGAAAATTCTCCGCTTCTATGCCCAATCGGATGTTTTGCAATTTCTAACATAACACTTTCCGGCACAGGTGTAGGTCCCGGAATCATTAAAAAGGTCTTATCCTTCATCTATACTCCTCCGCTATTATATATTATCTTGACTATTGTTCGTTAAACATATCTTTGCCCACAGAACAAAGAGGGCATGCCCAATCATCAGGCAAAGCCTCAAAAGAAGTTCCCGCAGGAATACCATTATCCGGATCACCAACAGCCGGATCATATACATAACCGCATACAGAACATACATATTTTTGCATAATTATCCTCCTTATTAGTTTATTTTTATACTATCAATAATTTTATCAGCAATTCTTTCTAAATCATCAAGTTGTTCTTCTTTTAAAGTTGATTTTATACAAAATGACTCGTCAATAAATTTCGTGTTCGGAAGTTTTTCTAATAACGCATGCATTTGCCCACCACATGCAGGAGCCCATGAACCGTTTTGCACAAGTACAATTTTACGGTTTTGAAGGTTATGAGCTACAATATTATGTAATAAATTTTCCATTGACTCGAAAATACCGTTATTATATGTCGTAGTTGCAAAAACAATATGTGAATATTTAAATGCATCCGAGATTATGTATGAATGATTGGTTTGAGAGACATCATACATTTTTATTCCGTTAATACCTTTATCAGCGAGTATTCCTGCTAATATATTTACTACATTTTCTGTTCCTCCATACACAGATGAATAAGCAATCAGAACTGAATCAAATTCTGGTTCATAGCGTGACCATTTATCATACTTGGAAACAAATTCATTTATGTTATTTCGAATAAATAAGCCATGAAGGGGGTAAATGGTATTAATTTCCAAATTGTTCAACTTTTTTAGCAGCATTTGCACCTGAGGTCCATATTTACCTACAATATTAGTATAGTAACGTCTTGCCTCATTTAAATAATCACAATTAAAATCAATTCCATCATCAAAAAGATTCCCGTCAATAGCTCCAAAGGAACCGAATGCATCGGCTGAAAATAATGATTTTGTCATTTTTTCATAACTTACCAGGACCTCCGGCCAATGAACCATAGGTGCAGTGTAAAACATAAATTCGTGATGCCCTGTATTTAATGAATCACCATCTTTAACAATTATTACATGAGTATCAATATCAACATTAAAGAATTGTTTTATCAAACTGACTGTTTTTGAGGTGCAAACGATTTTTATGTCGGGATATTTTAAAATAACATTTTCCAATAAAGCGCAGTGATCCGGCTCCATATGGTGAATTATTATATAGTCAAGTGTCCTCCCGCTCAAACCGGCTGAAAGATTTTCAAAAAATTGCATTGAACAAGTTTTGTCAACAGTATCAAACAGAACAGTTTTTTTATCTAATAAGAGATATGAATTATATGAAATTCCGTTTGGTATAGGATATGCACTTTCAAACAAAGAAAGCCGCCTATCGGAACAACCCAAATATAGTAAATCTTCTGATATTTTTCTTACGTTATACATAATTATCTCCTTAAATATACCCTATAAACGGAAGATTTCTATAATATCCGTCATAATCCAAGCCGTATCCTACCAAAAATTTGTCATCAACTTCAAAACAATAATAATCCGCATCTATATCGACTTCTCGCCTTGCTTTTTTATCAAGTAAAGAACAAAAATTCAAACTTTCCATATGAAAATTATGATTTATAAAATCCAGCAAAAATTTTGCAGTATGTCCCGTATCAATAATATCTTCAACAATTAGTACATTTTTACCGTTTAAGTCGGGAAGCTTTATATCCACAGCATTTACCTTTCCGGAATATGATGTCCCGGAACCATAGCTAGACAGTCGTATAAATTCCATTTTTAGAGGCATAGTTAAAGTTTTTGCAAGTTCTGTAGCAAATACTACGGCCCCTTTTAGAACACATATCATATAAACTTCTTTGTCCGCATATTCTTTGTTTAACTTTTCGCCCAACTTAATTATTGCTGATCTGATCGATTCTTCATCTATTAACATTTTAATATTATTTCTATATTCCATATGCAATTCCTCATATTATATTGCTCTATATAATTTCTATAACATGTGTGGGCTTTGTACTAACTCCTATCTTGTTGCTTAACCCTACACCTTGTGCCCACAAAACCTCATTAGCCTTGGTTATTAGAATAATGTCATCTCTCTCATGACGACTAATTCCTTTTGAATTAAAGTACTTTTTTAATTTCATTGTGCCGGTCATTCCAAATGGGTTTATTATATCACCCTCCTTCCGTGTTCTGACAGTTAATGGCAATTCTATTTTTGATAAATCTACATATACAAAATTTGCGGTAGAATCAGGAAATATAAATATATCTTTATCAACATATTTCTTTAAATTTAGAATTTTCTCTCCAATTCTATAAGAACCTTCCCCTGTTATATCAAATTCTTTAAATATTTTTTTGTCATTATTTTTTTCTAATTTCGGAATAACTTCTATAGTTTTATCATCGACATATAACCATTTTGCTGTCAAAAGTGATATGGTACTTCCATTTCGTTTCTTTATATTCTGTTCAATAAAATCATATATTTCGTTTATTTTTTTATAATCGTAATCTAAATCCAGTTTTTGTATGTATTCATGTATAATTCGCATTTTTACAGGCTTTGAATATTTTGAATATTCTGCCGGATTCATACCAACATCAGTAAAAACTTTTTCTTTTATACTTTCAAGATATTCCTCAATTATACAGTTTTCGCTATACGCTACTTCTGCCAGTGTATTAAGAGTATCTTTTACTGTTGGATTAATCCTTTCCAATGCCGGAATTATGTTTAGACGTAAATAATTTCTTCTGTACTTTATATCATTATTTGACGAGTCTTGATTTGGAGTAAGATTATTTTTTTCGCAATAATCCGTAATTTCTGATCTCTTAGTTTTCAGCAGAGGACGATAAAAAATCCCCCTTTTTTCCGATATTCCACGCAGACCGACCAACCCTGTGCCTTTAATAACCCTATATAAGACTGTCTCTGCATTGTCATCTTTATTATGTGCGGTAAAAACAGCATCCGCATCTAAATCATCAACGGCTTCTTCAAAAAACTCATATCTCGCCAGTCTGGCAGAATTCTCATCATGTTTATTCTGATAAGGAGCAGTCTTTGTATAAAATTCAAAACCTTTGCTTGTTGCAAATAGGCGGCAAATTTCCTGTTCTTTTCTGGCTTCTTCACCTCTCCAGTTATGATTAAAGTGTGCCGCCACAATTTTTAAATCATCATATTCGGGTAAATTTTTTATTTTTGAAAGTATATCCAACAGACACATGGAATCATAACCGCCGGAAAACCCGACAACTATAGTTTTATCTTCTAAATCATATTTTTTTAAAAAATTAATAATTCTATCTACTAACACATTATAACCTATCTATAACTGAACTCTGGAATTTATACCGTGTTGTATTTCAGCTTCGTCCACTCCGAGATTGTCTAAAACTTTTATTGCAATTGAATCAGGTTCATTAACTATTGCTAAAAGTAAATCTGTTGACTCAATTCTTTGTTTGTTCATTTTTTTTGCACTCTGCCAAGCTTTTTCTAAAACTCGTTTAGCTCTGTTTGTAAAAATAATCTCTTTGTCAAAGTATTCATTACCATAGCCGATTAGATTTTCAACTTCTTGTCTGGCATCTTTTAAGGTTACTTCTAAATCATTTAAAACCTCAAATGCAATTGAATTTCCTTCCCCTAGTATTCCAAGTAAAAACATTTCTGTTCCGACAACATTTCTGCCAATCCTTCGAGCTTCTTCTTTTGCAAGTTTCATAATATGGAGAGTTTCAGGCATTTGTTTTTCTATGGGTCGTAAAATATCATTCGCAAGTCCGTTTTCATTAACATTCATTGATTTAATTATTTCATATGCTAAGCCCTTTTTTGTTTTTAATATTCCCAGAACAATATGTTCAGGGGTTATAACTGATGATCCGAGTTCTTTAGCTGTTTGAAAAGCCACGTTCATCATCAAAAAAGCATTGGGAGTAAATATTATTCTTTTCCCTTCAAATTCGGATTTTCGGCTTCCTATAGTTTTAAGCCTTTCTTCAAAACTAGAAATATTTATTCCGTATTCATTTAAACTCGATATCAATTCCGAATTTTCAGATTCTAATATTGATTCAAGAATTTGTTCGGTTCCGAGAATTTCATAACCTGATGTGGATAATTTTGCGACAGCCCTGTCAAATACATCGGATAAAGCTTCCCCTTCATAAACGGACTCAAATCCGCTATGATGTTCATCATCTTCGTATGATTCCGGATGTTCAAGCTTTCTGATTTTTCTTTGAACCAATTTATTTAATAATTCTCTGGCATTTGTAATATCAAAATTGAAATGATTAAGTATCGCCTGCATATTAGAGTTTTTATCTGTTATTACAGCCAAAAACAAATGTTCAAAAAGAATATTAGTATTTCCTGATTTTGAAGCCAGATCAAGCGTCCGTTTTAGAATATCTTTAACATTATGATTGAACGGAATATTGTCCGGAACTCTAACGGCACAAATAGTATAATTTTCCACTTCTTTTTGCAAATCTTCTGCCGTAATGTTGTACATACGAAAAATCTTCAGAGAAACTCCTCTTGCTTCAGTAACAAGAGCCAACAAAAGGTGTTCCGGAGTCACCTCATGAGCCTTCATTTCTTTTGCAATTCTTTGTGCTTCGATTACTGCATTTACAGCTTTTTCTGTGAATCTTTCAAACATTTTTCCTGCCCTGACAAATAACTAAAGTTAATTACTCTTCAATTTCATCATCATAGTCTATAGATTGTATGTATTCACATACTCTGTCAAATTCTTCTTCATCATCTATACTTTGGAAATAACAGTCATCACCCTCTTCGATATACTCTAAGACTATAAATTCAGGGTCATCATCATCTGTATCATCTAAAGGCAACAAGAGTGCATAAGACTTTCCTTCAAATTCTAATACATCATAAACTTCACATTTCGTAGAAATGCCATCTTCATCCGTAAATTCTACGATATTTTGTTCCTCTTCCATAAACTACCTCCTTAAATACTGCTCTAAAATCACTGCTGCACTTTCCATATCTACCAAGCCTTTATTTTTTCGAAAATCAATTTTTCTTTCCTTTAATCTTGATTCTGCTTCTTCTGATGTTAAGCGTTCATCTTCAAATATTATATCAAAACCAAGAATTTTTTGTGAAAATTCTGTGCAATCTTTCGCTTGAGCACCTTCGCTGCCGTCCATATTTATAGGGACTCCGACAACAATTTTTTCTACTCGATTTTCTTTTGCGAGTTTGCAGATAGTTTCAATTGCTTCTTTTTCAGGAGTTCGTGGTATAAAAGAATGCGGAATGGCTATTATTTGTAAATAATCACTCAGCGCAATACCGATACGTTTTGTTCCCACATCCAGTGCCATTATCTTATGCATTATCAACCCATTTCGCTTCAATACTTGAAATTATCAAATCCAACTGTAGTAACTCAAATTCATCGGTTTTAGGTCTAAGTTTTTTCTGAAACATGTTAGAAGTTTTTCTTTCGTTCTTCAGCAAATATCTTTTCCCGATATAATATTCGTATATACTCTTTCTTATAATATTTGTCAGAAAAGCGTAATTATTACCTAATGAGTGAAATATCAATGCCAGTTCATCATCACCCTTAATATGACGTAAATACGCAGCTATATCAAAAATTACCAACATACAAGCCAAATTTTCGGCAGTATAAATGCTGTCATAATTATCTGCAATAAATTTATCCAAATCAACGGTTAGATTGCTTTCCAAGTACTCTTTTGAAAGTTTTTCAATAAAATCTTTAAACTCAGGCGTTGTTATTTCATCAAAAAACCAATTTTGTACATATTCGCTTAAGCACAGTTTATCGATAGTTTTTTGATTTAATTCAATTTTATCCATATCAACACGAGGTTCTTCTTCCTTAATATCCAGAAGCATATTTTCCCAGCAAATGAATTCATATGGAAGAACATCTTTATTTGAGTATGATTTCTCAACCGCGAGGTTTAGAAGATATTTTACTACACCGGCCGAAATTTCATATTTTTCTTGATAATTATAAAATTTGTCAATTATTTTATAAAAATCACTTTCTGTCATAGAATTAAAACCGAAAGTATCTAAAATACCATAGTGAGGGTTAATAACTACAGCGAGGAATTGCAGAGATTTATTCTGTCGGATTCTGGAAACAATAATTGCCAAATTTCCATGACCATCAGGAAACGAAATGTAGCACTTATAAGGTTTCGATTCGTTAAGTATGCCTTTGTAGAATTCATCTGTGTTATCAACTCTGATTCCGGATAGCTTTAATGCAGATATTTCTTTATTAATATTTGCCTGAATACTTTCGGGCATGTATTTTTTAACATTTTCTAACGCATGAAATGCAAGCTGAGAACGAGTGCGCCCTAATATTTTTAGAGCCTCATCTCCGACAGGAGTACCCATATAATATAAGTATACAGGTATAACTATATTCGCAAGTGCATCACTCGCATAATCTTCTTCCAACGATTTTATAAGCAGAATTTTATCATCATCTTTAAGAGCATTTAAAAAATCCATAAAATCTATCTGTGCTTCCGGATTCATAATGGCAGTATCTAAAAGCTCTTTAGTCTCTCTGTTTATAAGTTCATTAAATTTTTCAAAATAACCGCTTATAACTTCATAGTCTATTTGGTTTCCCAAATCTTTAAGCATATTAAAAGCTATCATTTTTACCCTGTCCGGTGTCTCTTGGCTTTTTATAACATCCCATAACTTATTATTTAAATCTTCTACTTCGATTACTTCTGTTAAAAGCCAGCAAATTATTAAAGATTTATGTTCATCAGCATTTATAAGTTCCTTTATTAAAATTTCAAACAGAGCATTTTTATCATCAATATTTTTTAAATCTGTTAAAAGAGAGGGTGTCGGATTTGTAGTGCCCGATATTGCACGTATAGTGGCCAATACTTCAGCTTTTATCTGAATCTTATTCATAATCTCTGCTCCTCATCAAAACTCTGACCATTATTAATTTTACCTAAAACTGTGAATAAGTGCAATATTTGTTAACTTAATGCTCTCAGCGCAGCGATTTTCATAACATTCGCATCCGGGGACTGTCCTGTCCATATTTCAATAGCTCTTTGCGCCTGAAAAACAAGCATATCAAGGCCCTCTACAATTCTAAAGTCTCTTTTTCTCGCCTCTTTTATTAGAACAGTCTCTATTGGGTTATAAACAATATCATAAATTACTGTATCGCGATTTATATTATCAAAGTCCTTTACTTCCAATGGCATTTCGTCAGCCATAAAACCTTTCATGCCTATTGGTGTTGCATTAATTATAATTGAATATTCATCAAGGCTTCTTATATTTTGTATTTGATAGACACCAAAGTCAACTTCAGAAAATTTAGCTCTCATATAATCTAACAATTGTTTAGAATTAATTATGTTTCTTGTATAGAAATCAATTTTTTTAACTCCTTTTTCAATTAATCCGACAGTTGCCGCTCTTGCGGCACCACCGGTCCCCAGTATGGCAGCTTTTTTATCAGTTAAAATTATGTTAGCAGGAAGAGCTTTTTTAAATCCATAAATATCGGTATTATAGCCTATGAATGATTTATCTTCAGTAATTTTAACGGTATTAACACAGCCGGCAATATTTGCATAATCATCAATTTCATCAAGGAATAATGACATCGGGACTTTTAACGGAATTGTAACATTAAAACCGTTATAACCTTGGGTTTTTAAAAATTTTATTCTTTGTATCAAGTCTTCGGGTGGGGTTTCTAATATATCATATGAACCGTCAAGACCTAAACTCTCAAATCCTGCTTTTTGTATGACCGCAGAAATGGAATGCCCCAACGGATATCCGATTATACCAAGTTTATACATAATCAGTCCCCTTTCCCATGTTTAAAATTTTATGCTATATCTTCTGTCTTGAGTTGAACTATACCGGCTTCCGGATTCATAGCTTCTATTATAATTTTGTTTGTTCCTTCTAATACACTAGGTTTACCATCCATAACAAGAGTTCCTTCTTGCCCTAATCTGAAAGCAACAGGATTATTTTCTGTTACATCATTACCATAAATTTCTCTGCCATTTGTAATAAACTTAACATCTTTTGCATCATATACAACATCATTTATTCTAATATAGTTAAATCCGCTTATAAACCCCGGTCCTAAAACATTTTTTAAAACTAAGCTGGCACCGTTTTCAAGTTTTTTCAATGAGCCTTTTTTATAAATTCTTTTTATCAAAAATTCCGGAACAATAGCCATTCTTATTACCTCTTTATTTAAATAATTGGTACATCTTCTTGGTACCAATCAGTATTTTAACATTTTTTATATCAGATTTGAATCCCCAAGGAGATTTTATGTTTATATCTTTTTCCCAAATGACTATTTCAAGTTTATTATGCGGTTTTAAAAATTCATTTATAAGATAAAACTTATCTTGTACATGAGTTCTTTTTATATAACGTCCGATTTTTATTCCGTTTAAAAATATTGTCGCCCTACGATAAACAAAATTTTCCAATGAAACATATTTTGCAAAAAACACGTTATTTTTCTCTTCAATATCAAATTCAACAGTAATTTTGGTAAGGTAAGGATTGGTACAAACTTGTTTATCGTTCCTTTCAAAAGCTAATCCTTCGCAAACTTTAAATTCGATAGGTATTTGAGGAATCGTTTCAAAATAAACCAGTCCTCTAGGATTGTTTGTATCACCTGAAAATCCTTTATCAAAGCCTAAATTTTGAACTAGGATAGTAAGCTCATTAAACGGCTTGTTAAGAATATACTTACTGAGTGGAATTGATATTGTCTCAGGGACATCTTGCAATTTTTCTATCTTATAACTATTTCTGTTTAAAACTTCTTTTCCATTAATATATACGGCAAAAAGATGTCGTGCGCTCAGATTAATTTCAGTAAGGTTATTTGGTATCTTGCATTTATACCAAACAAATTCATTATATAATTCACATTCTAATGCTTCTGTTGTATTTTTAACCGTTCTCCAATTTGAATAATCATAATCTGTATCTATTTCCGGCGAACAAAAATCTATACTCGTTATTTCTGCAAGTTTTGGTTTGGAATAATTTTTAAATTCGTTAACTATGCAGGCTTTTTTACTGAATTTGTGTTTTAAATCGTAATATGCAATTTCTGTATTTTTTTCTAATGCAGATGCGCCGTTAGGGAGAACATAATCAGCATTAAATATAATTCTGTTTTTATATAGCCAGCTTTTGTCAGCTAATTTTTTTGTCAAAAATACAAATTGTGTCGTTTTATCATCTTTTATAAACGTATAATAACTGTAATCACTTTGCTTTCCTGATATTGGTTTATGACCAGAAACATAAAGTTGAGCATTTTCATCAGCAATGAGAAATATAGTTTCTTCATTATTATTCTGGAGTCTTGCAAAAATTTCCACATCAGAAAATTCAATTTCACAACCTTTTAATTTTAGATTTATAGGGCAGATTTTCATGTCAAAAGGTTTTATATTAATTGTTTTACCATTAGGTAATTCTATTTCTGTAATTTCAGGGTTCATGTTCCTAATAAACAGCCAATCGCAATTATTAATGTTATCATGTCGTATCTTTGTGTATATATTATCTTGACAAAAATCAAAATCTTTAGGTTCGGTTGATGTCAAATCAAAAGATTCCAAAAAATAATTAATTTCTTTAGCTTTAAAGAAATTTTTTTGAGGAATACCATATTCATCAATAGGTGCAGAAAAATCATAGCTTGTATATACTTCATCGCATGCAAGTTCATTCCAGTTTGTACCACCAACAGTCATATAATGGTTAAATAAAGTTATCCCCTGCGATAGTGCGGTTTTTGTCATTATATTTATATGTTCATCACCCAAAGAATCTCTTAAGTGTTTGTATCCCGGTCCATCCCACTTATCAAACCAGCCTGATTGCATTTCTGCTATAAACGGAGGTGAATATTCATTGGCACATCTAAATATATCTTCAACATTGTCGAGTGTATCAAAACAGAAATTATCCTGTTTCCAATTCTGATTAGGATTAATATACGGATATAGGTCAAGTGCGTATATATCAACACAATCAGCCCATAGACCGGAAAAATATGCATCATTATGGAAGATTGGGCATGTAATTCCGTAACTTCTTACAATTGAATACAATTCCCGCATATAATCTTCTTCCATTGTATCTGTTGCGTACTCGTTTTCAATTTGCAAAAGTATTACATTGTCAAATTCTTTTATTATAGGAAGTATGTTATCGTACCATTCCTTTATATACTTCATATAAGATTCTGAATATTTGTATTCTGTTCCTATTTTGTTCCTTGGAATGACATCTTTCATTCTTAAAAGCCAAAACGGTAAGCCTCCGGCATTAACCTCGGCATTAATAAATGGGCCAGGACGTGCTATAACATACAAACCTGCATTTTCAGCTTCTTTTAAGACTTTCCTGACATCTTTAATTCCGGAAAAATCATATATACCAGGGGCAGGACTGTGATAATTCCAGTTAAAATACAAATCAACAGTATTATATCCTCCGGCTTTCATTTTCAAAAATCTGTCACGAGCCATTTCCGTGCCTGGTGTTCGAAAATAGTGAAATGCACCGCTTTTTATAAATACACGTTTACCATCTATGATTAGAGAATATTTATCGAAAGTTACTTCCATATTTCTATTGTAAACATATTTCATATAGGGTCAATATATTTTAAATTAAAATGTTATTATCATATAAAAAAATGCGATACAATAAAATTAGTTCACGCTACATAAAGTTGTAAAACTAGTTCAAATATTGTATTATTGTTAAATAAGGGAGAGACAGTATGGAAGCATTAGATCTTGATTTTTTAATACGTATAACGGCTGCATTAGTATTTGGTTTTATGTTAGGGTTGGAAAGAGAATTAACTAATAAATATGCGGGGTTAAGAACACACATTTTAGTTTGTTTGGGAGCATGCATATTTACAATTGTTTCAATATATGGCTTTCCGACATTTGCGAACGGAGATAATGTTTTAATTGATCAAGCGACAGGCATAAGAGATACAGGTCGTGTCGCCGCACAAATAGTTACGGGTATCGGTTTTATAGGTGCCGGTACGGTTCTCAGAAACGGCCCAATGATTATTGGTTTAACAACAGCAGCTACTCTTTGGATTAGTGCTGCTATTGGTATGACATGCGGGGTAGGAATGTTTAATGTTGCGGCATTAACTACTGTTTTAGCTGTTGCAGTGCTTACGTTGATCAGAATTTTTGAGAAAGAGTTTATACCCAAAAGTATTAAAAGGAACAAAAGGTACAAAATATCAGTATATTGTGAGGAGTCTAAAGTTAAAAACATCCATGAATATTTAATTACAGCTGTAGATAATATCGAAGATTTCTCATCTAAACGTCTGATTGAGAACCCGGAAAAATCAAAATTGTCTTCAACTTTTGAGCTTATAAATAAAAAAATTGCTAAAGATATATATGATCGTGTTACTGAGATATGCAAACCTGATTCAATATCGTTGCAGGAATTAAATGATTAAAGAAAAAAAGAAAATCACAAAATATAATTACAAAAAACCTCTAAAGGTTATTATTTCGGAATACATACGTACAATAATGTTTTCCATTCTTTTCGCAGCTGTTTTTACTACTTGTTTATCAATAAATGCAAGAAATGAAATGATTAGAAATTTATATGTTAATGCAGAAGAACAAAAACTTGTAGAAAAACAAATTGCACAACAGTTTATTCAATCAAATACGGACTTACTAAATGATATAAAGAATAAAAAATATTCAATTTGTATAAATATAGGTGAGTTATATGAAACAGTAGGGGAATATGAAAAGGCGCAAACTGCGTATGAATCAGCTATTTTAAAATCAAAAAGAGGCGAATATAAAGCATATTATAAACTTATAGCAATCCTTATATCTCAAGAAAAATTTAAAAAAGCTGATGATATACTGACAAATTTAAAAGACTACCATGACAAAAAACTAATAAAATTTAAAACACGCTCATATATTATAATTGGGGATAAATATTATTCTATAGGTAAATTCTTATCTGCAGCAAAAAGCTACGAAAAAGCAGAATTTTATTATTCAAAATTTAAAAAGAAAGACAAAATTATATCAGATTCGATTAAAAATCGCATAATAAATTCATATTTAAAAGCTGCTGATACAATAATAACAATGGGATATAATTCAGATGCAGTAAAATATCTAAAGAAAGTTGAGAAGTTTTGTCCTGATAATTTAAATGTTAAGTACAAGCTGGGTATAGTTCTCTCAGATTCAGATCCGGAACAAGCTATATCTTATTTATCTCAATTATTTGAAAAAATTCCTCAAAATATTGATTATGGTGTTTATTGTTCAGCGCTTATGAAGGCTGCAAATATTGCTGATTTAGATAATCGCCCGACTGTTGCAAAATATTACAGAAATAAGATCCATTCCGTAGATTTATTTGTAAAAAGAAAGGTTATATATAGAAATGATTTAGATATTCTAATAAGTCAATTAAGTGTTAAGAAAATATTTTTTACTTATCCTATAAAAATATCTTATAAAATATCTAATGTATCTGATTCTGATATTACGCATCTTGATGCAGATTTTGTTCTTTGTAATAATGAAGAACCTGTTGAAACAGTTACTCTAACTTTAGCAACAAGAAATAAACCTCTGTTGATTGGGAACTATGATGATAATGAATATAGTATAAAATTTAAAAAAACAATCTTTACAAAAAAGGAACTTAGTAATTATACTGTCAAAATATATGCATACAAAGACGATAAATTTAAAACGCTGGTTTTTGAAAATAAAATTCCCCAAAAATCAATTTTAAAATCTGAATAAAAAAAAGCTTCTCTTTTGAGAAGCGGATTTGTAAATTAGGGAAATATTAAGGGAAAGGATTAGGATTAAATCTTTTTGTTACATCTTACATATATATAAAGTATATAAAATTTTTCTAATTTCACATTTATAAAAAATTGTTACATTTCTTAATATAATTATCTGCTTATGTTAAAATTTGTAAAGAAAAATCAAATTTATGAAATCGGGCAATTTATATATACTTAATATATATAAGATGTAAAATATGAGGTATAAAAAGTGTCAAAGCCCTACATAAAAAATCACTACGGTGACAGTTGTTTCTACAGAGATACACCACTAAAGCAGTATAATAGGTATTGCGATTCACATGGAGATACCCTGATATTCAATTTCGGCTGTAATGGCTATTCAGGCGGTGCATATTCTATGGGCTGTTACAATCACGGTTCATTCTGGGGCGGATTTGGCGCAGGTATTGGTCATGGCATTGCGAATCTCCTTGGTGGACTCGTTAGCGGGTTTATGAATATACCTTTCTTTGGAGGATTATTCGGAATGTCTTCATTTGGCATGCCATCCTATGGCGGTCTTACCGGAATGTCAACATTTGGTATGCCGTATTCATATACAATGATGCCAAGTTATCTTGGACTTGGCGGGCCTGATGCAAGCAGTTCTGATACAGGTTTATCAGGTAGTAGCGGAAGCTCTGCCGGAACTGGTAATGTAAACACAGGTAACGGTACCGATGAAGATGTAGCTAAATTAAATGAGTTGCGAGGCAAATTCAGAACTGAAATAGCTCAAGATTCTCCAAATATTGATAACTTACAAGATTTATATAACGAAATAAAAGGATTATCAGAAAATCCGCTTGATGAGGTAAACAAAGATGCTAATAAAACCGGATACAAAGATTTACTTGATGAATTTAAGCTGTATGTTGATTTTAAGTCAAATGAGCCAGATAAAATTGACAAAACAAAGGATTTAGAATCGCCTCAAGACAGTGAACTTATCAATAAACTTTATAGCAAATTGAATTTACCATCTGACGTTACTCCAAAAGCATTATTTAACAAAGGTATAAGACCGACGCTTTTGCAATACAAAAATAATGAAGTTATTTGGGGATTATCTATGCCGAAAGACCCAAGTGATAAAGATGCGATTGAGTTGCTTGCAAAATGCGGTAAGAACGAAATAAATGTTGCATTTCAGCATAATTCAAATGATAATGCCTATGATAAGTGGATAATAGGTACTTTTAAAGATGTTACTACAACAGAGGATGGAAAATTGGAATCCTATAAAATTGATTGCAGTACTTTTGCTGGTTCTGAACATAGGCATACATACAAACTAACACTAAGCTCAAGCGGCAGTTGGAGAGAAGGCGTAATTCTGCATAATGAATCGGACTCTGAACAAGAGGATAAAACTCTTAATTGGGATTCAGATAAGCAGGTATACGAACGAGGAAAAGAGCAGACAAATTACAAAAGGACATAAAAAAGCCCATTGCGGGCTTTTTTGTTATTTGATTATAATCATTATTATGATTGTTGAATTGCTCGTTTGAATTCTTCTGGACGGCTTGAACGAGAAAGCGCATCTTCAAGAGTTATTTGTTTCCTTAAATATAAATCTCTCAATGACATTTCAAGAGTTTGCATACCAAATCCTGAGTTTGTCTGCATTGTAGAATATATTTGAGCTGCTTTAGCCTCACGAATTAAGTTAGCAATAGCAGGAATTACAAGCATAACTTCCTGTGCCATAATACGACCGCTCTTTGTTCCATCCGGTTGAAGAAGCGGCAGTAAAGTCTGAGAGAATACAGCTACTAATGAGTTAGAAAGCTGTACACGTACTTGCTGCTGTTGGCCTTCAGGGAACACGTCAATAATACGGTCAATTGTTTGCGATGCTGATGAAGTATGCAATGTACCAAATACCAAGTGACCTGTTTCTGCAGCTGTCAAAGCTAACCTAATCGTATCCAAGTCTCTCATCTCACCTACAAGTATGATATCAGGGTCTTCACGAAGTGCTGATTTAAGAGCGTTTGCAAAACTTCTTGTATCTTGCCCCAATTCTCTCTGGTGAATGATAGAACGTTTTGACGGGTGAATAAATTCGATAGGGTCTTCAATCGTCAAAATATGTTCGGAACGTGTTTCATTAATATAATTTATCATCGCAGCCAAAGTGGTTGATTTACCTGAACCTGTAGGTCCTGTTACTAAAATCAGTCCTCTTGGTTTTTCTGCCATTTTTCTTACTGTATCTGATAACCCCAATTCTTTAAACGAAGGAACTTTTGATGCAATTACACGGAATGCTGCTGCGTAATTACCTCTGTCTTTATATATATTGACCCTGAAACGGCTTAAACCTTGTATACCGTACGAAAAGTCCAGTTCCCAGTCCTGTTCCAGTTTACGTCTTTGCTCTTTATTCAGCATAGGAAAAAGTAATAACTCAACTTCTTCCGGTTTAAGTGCCGGAACATCCATTCTCTGTAAATTTCCGTCAATACGAACAACAGGTGGTAAACCGGCAGAAATATGTAAGTCTGAACCTCTTTGTTTTACAACAACTTCCAAATATTTTTCAATTAACATATATAAAACCTCTCATAAACATAAACGTATATGAAAATTCTATCATATTAGAAATTTTATGTAAAGAATATTTGTACATGAAATTATTTCCAATTTGGGTAGTAGTATATTGTTGCGATATCTGAAGGTTTAATTTTGGCATGTCCGCCGTAGATAAAATTTGTTAATGAGCCGGTAGGAGGCAATGGTGTTAATGCCCATTTTAAAGGATATACCCATAAACAACGATTTTGACCGGCTTTTGAATATTTACCTATTAGTTTAGAAGATGCTATGTTAGGAATTTTAAAATCTTCAACTATAATTTCAGCAGGAAATCCGTTCATACCAGCAGTAATAACCGTTTCAACTCTCGCAGGAATTATGTCGCCTTTTTTCACTACTAATTTCCCATTATAATATACCGTTTCCGCAGCGATAAACTCAACTTGTTCACCTTCTATAATATCATCTTTTGTTGAAAGTGGTTTCGAAATATTTAGTTTTATAGGAATACATTCGGTAGATGAGTAATCATACTCAAGAATTTCCCCCTTTGCTAAATTCATTACAAATAAAAATGTTAAAATTAATACGACAAATTTACTCATATGATAATTCCTTTTTGGAACCTGTTTTAATCTTAATGTCCAGTTTTGCTCTATTTGAAACAGAATTTAGTAAAAAATTTTGATAATACTTATTGTTAACATAACTGCCAGAATTTATATAATCAGGATATTTGTACGTTATGTATTCATATATTCCCGCCAACCTCTTAGAAGTTAAATTATGTCTCGAAAATCTGTCCTGCCGTCTTTGCGGGCAAGTTTTATTGATATATACAATTAGCGCTAACGGATTATAACCGGCTCTGACCATATAATCAACAGCTCTCTTATCCGCTACCGTTTCAAATTTTTTTGAACCGAGAGCGACTTGAATTGAATCAATTGTTCCGCCCCAGATACCTTTGTATGATTTTATTGCCGTTGAAATTTCTCTGGATAACATTGCTGCAAGCTCATCATCTGTCTGTATATGCTGATATAAGCCGTCATACAAAATTACTTGACGCTGTGTTAAAGTCTTATCAAGCGAAAGTTTGCGTTTTTTCTCGTTTTTATCGTATACAAAAACTATCCTTTCGGTAATTTTATTTTTGTTTAATATGTTGTATGCAACATTATCTACTCTCGTTTGTATGGTTTGTTCATCATACAGAGATGCATTTGTTACACTTTGAATAAAAAAAAGCAGAATAAATAGTATTAAGTATCTTTTCATATAAGCTCTTCTGATATAAAAATAAGGTACTCCCGCAGAAGCACCTTATTAAATGGTCGGGATGACACGATTCGAACGTGCGACCCCTTCGTCCCAAGCGAAGTGCGCTACCAAGCTGCGCTACATCCCGAAAACCCTCAGCTGTTTTTTAGCCTTGTTATTTAGTTGTCAAAATTTGGCGGGGAGCGAAGTGCTACCTCTCCTCAAAAGTGACATTTAGTCACTTTTTCGTCGGCAGAGTCAAGCTGCGCTACATCCCGAAAACCCTCAGCTGTTTTTTAACCTTGTTATTTAGTTGTCAATATTTGGCATAACCAACAAATCATATACTATACTAAACATAACCATAAATCAAGCTTACAATAATGTTCCTATTACCCCTGCAAAACCACCCAGTAAAATATAAATTAGCGGATTCTTTTTTACTTTAAAACTTATCAACAACAATATGCCAAGTAGTGCGAGACTTTCTTTGTTAGTTATCTCCGGTATGACAAGCCCTATTACTACGGATACTAAAAGTGCGCAACTTATAGGTTTTAAAGATTCAAGTGCTGATTTTACATAAAAATTGTCACTAAACTTTTTTAATAGTTTCGATACAATTAAGACAAGTATAAATGAAGGTAATATCTCAAATAGCGTAGCAATAAGCGCTCCGGATATTCCTATCGTTTTTATACCTGTATAAGTAGCGACATTTACTCCTACAGGTCCTGGCGTAATAGATGCAACAGCTGCCATTTGGGTTAGTTCTTTTAATGTGTACCAGCCGTATTTTACAGATAAATCATACAAAAATGGTATGGTTGCGTAGCCTCCGCCGAAGGAGAAAAGTCCTATTTTGAAGAATTCATATGCTAAGAGCAAATACATCATTCTGTATCTCTTCTCCTCTCTATATATTTCAATATGATTCCAATAATCGAATATATCAATATGACACACACAGGAGAAAGTTTAAAATATAAAAGTGAAATTAACGAGAATGCAAAAATAACGTAAAAAAATAAGTTAACATTTGATTTCTGCCACATTTCACGTATTGTTAGAATTATTAATGCAATTACAGCGATTCCTATTCCCCAAAATATTCCATTTATGTATTTATTTGTGACAAAAATTGCAAAAATATTTGCAAGACAAATTATACATAATATCGGAACAGTAACAATCCCAAGCATAGCCGTTAATGCTCCTAATTTACCTTTTAATTTATATCCTGCAAACATCGATATATTAGCAGCAACTATTCCGGGTAGTGATTGTGAGAGTGCATAATAGTCAACTAATTCCGATTCCAAAATAAGATCCCTCTTATCACACAGCTCGCTTTGCAATATCGGCAATATTACATACCCTCCGCCAAGCAAAATCGCCCCTATTTTCAAGAATATTAGATATATGTTTATCAGCGTAATTTGTTTCATAATTTTATACAATTAACAACCGCAAGTAAGTCCGGCACAAATATTTATTAACTGTCCGGTTACACCTTTGGCCTCATCTGATATGAGATATTTGACCATGCCTGCTACTTCTTTTGGTGACACAAAACGTCTTTGCGGAATACATTCAATTAATTCGTCTTTAGTAAAATCGCCTTCATTAGCAGATGAATTGCCCATTTCTGTATCAACCCAGCCCGGATTAATTGTATTTACAGTTATACCGAATTCCGCCAGTTCAAGCGCAAGTGCTTTTGTAGCACCAAATAACCCGGATTTAGAGGCTGAATATAAACTTGCATTGGCTTCACCCAATACCCCGCTTATGGAACCTATATTTATAATCCTACCGAATTTCTTTTTTTTCATATTTGGAACAGCTTTTGATATTAAATATATTGGAGCTTCCATATTAAGCCTCATTATATGTTCTAGTTGATTTATGTTGATGTTTTCTATTGATTCATACACGTACTCTCCGGCGTTATTGATAAGGATATCAATATTATTGTGCTCAATATATTCTCCCAATATTTTCATGCCTTCAATAGTTGACAGATCGCAGGTACAATAGTTCTTATATGTTTTTAATCTGGCTTCATTTGTTCCTGAAGCATAAATGTTGCCGTCAATACATTCACATATAGTTCTACCTATTCCCCTTGATGCACCTGTTACAAGTATATTCATAAAAATTCTCCTTATACTAATTATAGCATAAGGAGAACCGGTAACTATGTGCAAAACGAGGTCTAAGATAAGAATTGAGATTTAAAGACCTCAAAGGTTATGGGCTGAGTTTTTTCGGCACTTACTTGACCGAATACTTTGGACGCTTCGCTCCTTAACCCTGCAAAATAAGCCATAGCCTGTCCATCAATTGCACTTTGACTAAGAAGCTGTATTGCATTGTTAAATGCGGTATAGTCCTTCTCATAATCACCAGTTGCCCGAACACCTATTTGAGCACAAAGCCCGGCCCACGGAACAACTTTTTCTCCGTTTTGATTGGCAATTTGCTCTTGTACTTGTTCGGAATACTCAGCATACATAGCCCTGTCTAATCTTTTCAAATCATCCGGTTTTCCGGTCGGAGTAATATTGAACTCGTCAAAAGCTCTCTTCAAAGCCACTTCACTATGCGGAACTCTGCCAAGGTATGAATAAATATTTGACGATGTATAAGCATATACTCCGTTGACTGTAAAATTGGACATAGCACACCTCTTATAGTATATACTCTGTATATCGGCATTTTTTTCAAAAACTTTAATGTTTTTCACTAAAGTTTTACAATTCGTTACAATTGTACCTTCAAATTCAGTTATATATTGATTCTTATTTTATATTTAAAAATTCTTTTTTTAGTTCTTCATATTTAACAGTCAAGCCGGCAATAAAATTTTCCGCAGGTTCGTTGTTTTCTATGCAGTTGTGTAAATAATCCCTTAATGCCGATATAATTGGTTGCTGATACTTAGAGTTTTCACCAATCAGTTCAATGCTTACCTTTGTCGCGATAAGTTGTTTAAGAGTTTCCTCCATTATCATTTGTTGTGCCCAACTTGATAATTCGTCCGGAGAAATGACTTTATCACCACTTTTATCTATCGATTTTAGATTATAAGTATCTAGCTGAAATTCTTCAAGCAGTCGCTTAAGTTCATCATCTTGAAGTTTACCGTCTTTGTTTTTATCGTATTCTTCAAGATTTACAGCTCTACCGTTAATCAAAATTGAACCGAAGTTGATGCCGCCGTTCATTGGATACTCCTTTTCCTGATTTAAGATTATTTGATAAATGTAACGGCACAAATTTTAAAAACTTTAGTAAACAAGAATAAAATTTTACAATTTTTTACATTAACATATAAATTTCTAAATCATCAACCTATTAAGATAGCATTATTCTTTAAAAACCAAATTAGGCTGCCTTGCTGCAAGTGTTTCATCAATTTTTTTTACAGGAGTGGTTTTGGGGCACTTTAAAACTTCTTCCGGATTAGTTTCTATTTCTTTTGCTATTTTCAGCATCGTGTTTACAAATTCATCCAGAACAGTCTTTGATTCAGATTCTGTCGGTTCAACCATTATTGCTTCATGAACGATGAGGGGAAAATACACCGTAGGTGGATGGCAATTTGAATCCATTAACCTTTTTGCTATTCCCAATGTCGAAACACCTTGAGAGTGCTGTTTTTCTCCGGATAAAACGAATTCATGCATACAAGGTTCGTCATAAGGAAGTTCATAAATACCTTTTAATTTTTCTTTTATATAGTTTGCATTTAATACTGCATCCGTACTTGCCAGCTTTAGATTATTTCCCATCATCAATATATAAGCATAAGCTCTTACCAAGATTCCGAAATTACCGTAAAAACTTCTTACTTTTCCTATTGAATGCTTGATATCATAATCTCTATAAAATTTCCCATCAGAGTTCTTTTTTATAACAGGCTTAGGCAGATAATCCTTTAAGAAGCCTTTAACCCCAACAGGTCCTGCTCCGGGGCCACCACCACCATGTGGAGTAGAAAAGGTCTTGTGTAAGTTAATGTGTACAATGTCAAATCCCATTAAAGCAGGATTCGTCCAGCCCATAATAGCATTAAAATTAGCACCATCATAATATAAAAGCGAACCGTTTTTGTGCATTAAGTCAGATATTTCAAGCACTTGTTCTTCAAATATCCCAAGCGTATTTGGATTAGTCATCATTATGGCTGCAACTGTATTATCCAATAATGATTTCAATTCATTGATATCGACCTGCCCTTTAGAATTTGATTTTACCTGAACTATTTCAAATCCGCACATTTTTGCGCTGGCCGGATTTGTACCGTGTGCGGAATCAGGTATTATAACTTTTTTTCTTTGTTGTTCACCTTTTACTTCAAAATACTTTTTCACTATCATCATTCCTGTCAGCTCGCCATGCGCACCTGCTGCAGGTTGTAGCGTTATTTCATCCATACCAGTAATGTATTTAAGCTTTTCTTGCAAATCATACATCAATTCTAATGCACCTTGTGAATCTTCATCGGACTGCAAGGGGTGCAGGTTAGAAAATCCTTCAAGACATGCCAGTAATTCATTTACTTTTGGATTATATTTCATTGTGCATGACCCTAAAGGATAAAATCCTTTTTCAATACAGAAATTCCTGTCAGAGAGTTTCTTATAATGTCGCATCAAATCAAGTTCACTCAGCTGGGGTAAACCAATTAAATCACTGCGTAGCATATTACTCGGAATAAAATTATCTATATTAAATTTTTCATCTATATCCCAAACCTCTACTCCGCAAGCACCGGTTGATTTTTCAAATATTGTCTTCATCTAATTTTTCCTGTTTTAAAAGCTCTTTTTTTATCTTATCCAAACCGCCTTGTATAATTCTTGATATTCTTGATTGAGATATATTGAATTCTGCCGATATATCCTTTAGTTTTTTGTCATAAAAATACTTAGCTTCTATCAAATCTTGTTCTCTTTGCGATAATTTCTGCATTACTTCAACAATTCTGTTTTTTAAATCAATAATTTCAGCTTTCTCTTCCGGTGTTCTCGACAAATCTTTTATTAAAGTTGGGTTATCAGCCTCTGCCATTTCATCAATAGACAGAATGGTCCTGTATACAGCATCCTTAACCTTTTCCTGCTCGACAGATTCATTGTTTTTCATTACGTACCACCTGTAACGGCGACGCATTTCATTTCTAATCGCCCATTTTATTGCCTTGGTCAGATATGCATCATTATATAAATTTTTATTTACAGAATTATTTACGATATAATATGCTGTATATGTAGCCAAACTAATAACTTCTGACAGGTCAATCAAACCTAAGTTAGAAAATTTCTTATATTCCACTTTGGATACAGTTTCAATTAAATCTTTATATTGGGAAAGATTAATCCTTTCTTCTCTCTCCTTGTTTATGGCGTTTAAATCTTTCATACCTTATAATATACCAGAAACACCAGTTATTATCAAACAATTTTTTGCAATAAAAAGAAAACATGCTACAATTATAGAAAGAAGAAGAGGTTATTTATGATAAATTCAAAATATGTAAAATCAGTCTTTGCGGCATTGATATGTTCATTGATTTTGACCGGGAGCAGTATATATACAGACAAAGTTTCTGCTCAGCAAGCAGTTTTACCTGAAAGAGCTTCTACTACAGCTACTTCAGATCAAACAACAAAACCGCTTGCGATTGTTAATGCTCCAACATTGTTTCTGAACAAGAAAATTGTAATGAATGCAAAATTTGATAAATTTTCTACATTAGGTTTGGATTACAAACCGGCCTATAAGTCATCAGATAGTTATATTTCATTCTTAATAAAGAGAGATGATACAAATTTCGATATTCCTCTTTCTGAAATGAAATTGTTTTTAAAACGTGATGTTGCAGAAAAATTTATAGATTTAAAAACAAATGATGAAATCAAAATTACCGGTACTGTATTTTCGGATGCATTAGGGGATGCATGGATTGATGTTGAAAATTTAGAAATTATCAAGAAAGCACCTGAAAAAGATGGAGTTGAAAAATAATGGCTGATATGGAACAGGATAAGTGCAAGGTATTTTTGACAATACACGGTCACTTTTATCAACCGCCCAGAGAAAATCCGTGGTTGGAAGCTATAGAACAGCAGGACAGCGCTTTACCCTACCATGATTGGAATGAAAGAATCAATGCAGAGTGTTACAACCCGAATTCGGTTTCGAAGATTGTAGATGCTAATAATCACATACTCGATGTTGTAAACAATTATGAATACATGAGTTTCAACTTTGGCCCGACGTTATTATCTTGGATGGAAGAGTACGCACCGGTTGCTTATGAAAGAATTATTAAGGCTGACATAAACAGCCGAAAATTTCATGGCGGTCATGGCAATGCAATTGCACAAGTATACAACCACATGATTATGCCACTGGCTAATGAAAGGGATAAACAAACTCAAGTTAAGTGGGGAATAAAAGATTTTGAATATCGTTTTGGGCATGAACCTGAAGGTATGTGGCTGGCAGAAACAGCAGTAGATGATGATACATTAAGGGTATTAGCAGAAAATGGTATAAGATTCACCATTCTTTCTCCTTATCAAGCACAAAAAATAAGAAAAGAAGGTGAAGAAAATTGGCAGGATGTAAGTTGGGGAAATATTGATCCTGCACGCTCATACAGATATTATATAAAATCCGCTCCGGGGAAATACATGGATTTATTTTTTTATGACGGAGCTATTTCAAAGTCTGTCGCATTTGATGAACTTTTGCGAGATGGTAATAAATTTACAAGCAGGCTGGAGGATGGAATTTCTACTATGAGAAATTATCCTCAGCTGATTAATATTGCAACAGACGGAGAAAGTTACGGGCATCATACAAAATTTGGAGATATGGCTTTATCTTATGCCATGAAGATTAAGGTAAAAGATTCCGGATTCATTGTAACAAATTATGCAGAATATCTTGATAAATATAAAAGCGATTGGGAAGTAGATATAAAACCGGTTTCTTCTTGGAGCTGTTTCCATGGCGTCGGAAGGTGGTGTGAAGACTGCGGATGTTCAACCGGCGGGCACGCAGGATGGAACCAAAAATGGAGGAAACCGCTTAGAGAGGCTTTAGATTATTTAAGGGACGAAACTGTCTTAATTTTCAAAAAATACGGTAAAAAATATTACTTAAACCCGGATTTAACACGTAATAACTATATTAACGTCATACTGGACAGAAGCGAGTCAAGTGTGAAAGGATTCCAAGATGAATACTTCGTGCCGGATTTGTCTGATGAAGATAAAGTAAAAGCAATGGAACTCTTGGAAATTCAGCGACATGCCATGCTTATGTACACAAGCTGCGGTTGGTTTTTCTCAGAAATTTCAGGGATTGAAACTGTTCAAATTATGAAATATGCGGCACGTGTTATGCAGCTTGCAAAAGATTTTACTAAAAAAGATTTAGAAGAAAGATTTTTAGAAATATTGTCTGATGCTCAGAGTAACTTACCTGAATATGGAAGCGGAAAAGATGTTTATGAAAGATTTGTAAAACCGTCCGTTGTTACTCCAAAGCAAATAGTAAGTTTATGGGCAATTTCTTCCCTTTATACCGATATTGAAGATGAAGAAGATGTTTATTGTTATCGCATAAAAAAGCATTCTTATAAAAGAATTGTAAAAGGTAATTCACAATTAGTAATAGGGCATATTGAGGTTAAGTCAAAGGTAACATTAGAAAAATCAAATCTTGTATTTGCACTTTTACAGTTTTCAGGAGGGGATTTCCATTGTGCAATAAAAGAACATTATGAAGATTTTGTTGAAACGAGAAAAGAACTTATACGAACATATCTTGTTTCGCCTCTTACTGAAATAATAAGGGCTATTGATAACAATTTTGGGACTGAATACTTTACGTTAAAAGATATATTCATAGAAGAACGCCGAAAAATACTTCAAACAATGCTTAAAGGAAAGTTGCAGAATTTCGCTAATACATACGAAACAATGTACAACGAAGGAAAAGGGTCAATATATCAGATGCAGTCATTGGGTCTGGATATACCTGAGGAATTTAAAATTTCTGCACAATATGTGCTTACTAAACAATTCAATGAACTTTTTACTGAATCAAAAGGTTTTATTGACAACGACATAATCCAACAGGCTTCAGACATTAATTTTGAAGCTAAACGTATTAACATAGAAATTGATAAAACTCCGACAGCAAAAATTTTTAGTAAAAAGATTGCTCAAAATGTAGGCAGACTGGCATATGCTCTTGATATACAACAAGTTGATGCGACTTTGGAACTTTTGGATTGTATTGATAAACTTGAAATAAAAGTGGATATAGCTGAAGCCCAAAATGACTTTTTTGCAAAAGTAGTTAATAATATTGAAGATTTAATATCAAATATGACATGTAATGCAGACAGAGAATTAATTACAATGTTGTTTTCGGTAGGGGAAAACCTTAATATCAACATGGATTACTATAAGCAGCAGTTTAACAGAGCTTTGGTCGGTAAAAATTAATTATGAGTTGCCAAAGTTTCCGGCAAGTGTACTAATGGCTCTTTTTTCTGCTCTGTCAGCCCTTCTAAGTGCTGCATCTAAGCCTGAATTGTCAAAAGTTTTATTAAATTGCGCTCCTATTTGAGATGGAATATACTTGTTAATTTGTTCTTCAGGTTTAATTTTATTTAAAACATTTTCTGATGAAGGTATGTACGTGTAATTATCGCGTTTCTGATTATTTGAAATTTGAGTATAGGGTTGTTGAATTGATTGTGGTTGGTTCAACTGCTGAATGTTCTGTTGTTGTACCGGTTGCGTTATAGTTTCTCGTATAGGCATTTGTTGTGTTTGAATCGGTTGATTCTGTTCCTGTAGCATTGGATTAATACCTTCAGAATTATTTATATCTTGCCTTTGTTCAATTTCCTGACTTTTAAGGTTATTTAACTTCGCACTTTCAGCATCTTTTGCCATAGTTTCCATAACCTTAGGAGTCATAGTTCCGTTTAGTTTTGCAAAATTTTCACTAATGCTGCCTTTTTTAGCAACCGGCTCGTCTACAGATGGATTGAGTTTTCTTTGTTGTACTTCAACCATGCGAGCACGTAAATCGTTCATAGTAAATTCTTCTTGTTTTTCTTTATTAGCTTTTTGTTCATCAGCTTTATATTGGTCGTACGATTTACCAAATATTGCACTTGTACATTTTGTAATAACTTTATCAACAAGAGGGATACCAACCAGCATAAATACCAGGAATCTCCCCGGACCGTGAGTTGCATCTAACAAGAAATTCGGAACTCTTCTGACTGCATTTCCTAATGCACTTTGGTTTCTGTAACTTTCAATTTTCATTAAGTCACGCTTGAAAAATCTGCTTATACCCCTGCAGGTTTTTGTAAACAAACTCTGATTTTTTACTCTGCGCTTATCTTTTAGGGCATTTTTCAATTCACGTTTTGCGTTTTTATATTCAGCATAATTCTTAAACTTACCCTCTTTTGCCTTTATATTGAATTTGTCGATAAGGTCTTTACATTCTTCCACTTTTTCTTTACCCATGCCGGCATACTGTACACCGCCCAATGCATATATCGCTCTCGCAATAAGCGGGAAAGTAAATACCCATGATATAGCATTTATAAGTCCTGCAGAGAGTGTTCCTACTTTTTCTTTTCTGTCTGCTTTTAACGTATTAAGCATAGTTTCTACCAATATTGGACCGACAAAAATCATTACACCGAGCTTGCCGCCTCCGAATGTAAAACCTCTGTGAATTTTTTGCAAAAGTTTTGACATGAAGCGGCCTGTTTTCGTAGCAGCGCCATCTGTCATACTATGAGCCCTGTTAAATATTCCTTCAAAATCTGCAACATTAGCAAATGGCTGATGAGAACCAGGTAAAATGAATTTACCGCTATTAACCCGGATTTTCTTTAAATTCCCTGATGCTTTTTTTACAAGATCAATTGTAGCGCCTGTTTCATCTTTTAAAATTGCTTCAAATTCAGCTTTCGTCAACCCTGATTTCAAGAATAGTTCTCTTGCTACACTGTGTGATGCATTCTCACCGGCAAGTATTGAAGCTATTTCAGATTCCGTTTTTCCGAGGCGTTGCAATGTAATTCTGTTTACAACTTCTCTTTGTGGCATTTGTGATATTTTTTTACCTGGGTATAGTTTTTTCAAAGCTTCAATTTCTTTTGAATCAAGATTTAAATCTTTAGCATACATAAATTTAATTTTTGGTGCTACTTGCGGATCCAAACCAGCTTCCGGAGACAAACCGATTTCTCCTGCTAATTCTTTAAATCTGGTTACAATATGATAGTTTGAATGCTTAAGTTCATGTTTTGGCATAGACCATTCAGGAGCAGATGGGGTTTCAACCATGGCTTTTACCATGCTGTTTTTCATAAAGAAATTTTTTATACCATTCCAACTTTTTTTTATTCCGCCGAGAACTTTTTGTGACGGATTACTTTGTATAAATTTTGATTGTTCAATTTTGTCCCCAAAATTTGCCGCCTTACCCAAAATGCTTTTTGAATATTCCTTATTGCATGATCTGTCAAAAGCATCCACGCCTAATGAAATCCCTGCACAAGTACCCAGCATTAATAACGGGTGTTCAAACCAAGGAACAATAAGATTCATCATATCAACTTTTTTTAGTTTCTCTTTAAAACCCTGCGGCTTTTTATAGTTTTCAGGCATGTAATAAATGTCCGGTAATTGAACATTTTGTGTTGCCGCAGCTTGCTGTTGTCCTGGCAACAACATCTCTGCAGCACTATTTGATTTAAATCCAAATTGCTTTTTATTTAAATCATAATTGGTTAAATTCTGATTAATTGAATTCACAATAAGACACCTTTACAAACCTAACTATATATATTAAGTAAATTTGTAAAAAAAAATTGCCTGATTTTTCAAAAAAAAAGTTGATTTTTAATATTTGTTTACATTAATTAACATACTTTTTACCAACAAGTTCATTAGGCAAAAATTGTTGATATGTGTCAGGAGCGTCATGTGTATAAATGTACCCCTTGCCAAATCCGTATTTTTCGGCATCTTTATAATGAGAATCTCTGAGGTGCATAGGAGGCGGGAAATCATTGCCGGCTTCTATATCAGCAAGTGCCTTATCTATTGCAACGCATGCTTTATTTGATTTGGGTGCATTTGCCACGTATACAACAGCGTTTGCTAACGGAATTCTTCCTTCAGGCATACCTATGATTTCAACGGCTTTATATGCACTGACAGCTATATTCATTGCATTTGAATCGGCAATTCCGACATCTTCAGCTGCGCACACAATTAAACGTCTTGCGATAAATCTCGGATCCTCGCCTGCTTCAATCATTTTTGCAAGGTAATATATTGCGGCGTCAGCATCAGAACCTCTTAAACTTTTTTGAAATGCTGAAGCACAGTCATAGTGTTCTTGTCTGGAATATCTGGTGTTCCTTTGCTGTGTAATATTTTCCAATGTATCTATCGTAAGAATGCGATTTCCGTTTGATAGGTTGCTTGCGAAGTATGAATTTTCAACAAGATTCAATGCGCATCTTGCATCTCCCCTTGAAATATTAACTATAAATTTGATAACATCATCATCATATTGTATTGGTTGATAATTTTGTTCAAGATAATTAAAACCTTTATTTATAATTTTTGCCATACTTACATCGTTAATCGGATTAAGTCTTATCACCTGCACTCTTGACATCAATGCCGGAACGACTTGAAATGAAGGATTTTCAGTAGTAGAACCTATCAAAAAAAATGTTCCGTTCTCAAGGTATGGTAAAAGAGCATCTTGTTGTGTTTTTGAATAACGATGAATTTCATCAATAAACAGAATCGTTTTTTGTCCTGCTCTGAGAGCTTCCCGTGCTTTTTCTACAGTATCTTTGATTTCTTTAACACCGGATGAAACGGCAGAAAGTTCAATGAACTGCGCATTTACATTAGTAGCAATTAATCGCGCAAGTGTTGTCTTTCCGCATCCGGGTGTTCCCCATAAAATTAACGAAAAAAGTCTTTGGGTTTTTAATAAATTCAAAAGCGGAGAATTTGGTGCAACAACATTAGACTGACCCAAAAACTCATCTAACGTTTTAGGTCGCATAATTTCCGCAAGCGGAATTTGCTTATTTAATTCTTCAAGTTGCGTAAACAAATCCATAATAATACCCTTATTTAGCAAAAAAGGGCAGTCTAAAAGAACCGCCCATTTTGATGTTAATTTATAAAACTATTTAGCGTATCTGACGCCCATCGGGTCAATACCGTAAATATGCACATTGTCTCTAATTTCAAAATTTATAGGGACATAGGCTGTTTTTGAACATGTTTGTAATGTCCAAATTTCTTGCCATTTGTTGTCTACTCTTTCTTTAGATACTTTGGTATCAATGATTGAAAATGAGGTACAGTCAGTAGGTGCAATTCTGTGTGCAAACGCATATGCTGAGAACAGAGTTTCTCTTTGCAATTGTTCGCCTGCTATTGATGAACCAGGTAACGGTACATTCGTATTATAGCTGTATGCGAACACAGCTGATGCCATACCTGCGAGCAATAATGCTAAACATACTTTCTTTTTCATATTATATAATCCTTTCCTTTATGTCCGGTCTGTGAATATTATATCATAAAACTACTTATTGCTGTCAAACATTTGTTTTATTCCGTCAACAGAACTTAATATTCCGGTAGCTTCATAAGGCATATAGACGACTTTGTTATCTTTTCCGCTTGTAATGGCTTTCATTGTTTCAAGATATTTCATTGCAATCAAATACTTATCAGGTTGACCTTTATCTGCAAGAGCATTAATAATTCTCTGAATAGCTTCTTTTTCACCATCTGCTTCAAGGATTCTTGCTTGAGCAACACCTTCTGCTCTGAGAATATTCGATTGCTTCTCACCTTCTGCCCTGTTAATTGCAGCTTCTTTTTCACCTTCTGCTCTTAAAACAGCTGATTTCTTTTCTCCTTCAGCTTCCAATATAGCCGCACGTCTGTCACGCTCAGCCTTCATTTGTTTTTCCATCGCTGTTTGAATATCTTTTGGAGGGATAATATCTTGTAATTCAACACGATTAACTTTTACGCCCCATTTATTTGTTGCGTCATCAAGAATTGCACGCAATTCATGGTTAATCTTATCACGTGAAACAAGAGATTCATCCAAATCTAATTGCCCGACAAGGTTTCTTAAGTTTGTTTGAGTCAGTTTTTCAATAGCTTCAGGAAGATTTTGAATTTCATAAACTGCAGATTTCGGGTCAACAATTTGGAAATACAAAAGGGCATTAATGCTGATTGAAACATTATCTTTTGTAATAACGTTTTGTCTTGGAAAATCATAAACAGCTTCTCTTAAGTCAATTCTCGTCTTTTTTTGTATTACGGAATAGCTTGTTCCGTCGAAACCTCTCTGTACAACTTTCCAATCAATTGCACGAGGAACTTCATAAATTGGAACAATCCAGTTAAAACCGGACTCTAAGATTCTACTAAATTTACCAAATCTTTCAATTACAACCACTTCTGCTTGTTGAACAATAACAACACCTTTCGCAACGAAGATTAGCACAAGTACCAGAATAAATAAACCCAATGGGAACATAAAACTCCTCCTTTTAATTATTAATCGTCAATCTTTTTTACATACATTATTATGCTTTCATTCCTAACAATTCGCACGTTAACTCCGGCAGGAATGACACTCCCGTCATCACTTCTTGCTTCCCACCTTTCGCCGTAAATATTAATAACACCGTTAGAATCTGTAATCTCAGAATCGGTTTTAACTACTTTGTCAATATACTTGCTATTTATACCTGTTTCTTGAGATTTATTAAATTTTTTAATTAAAATCGGACGTAAAAATATAAATGAAACAAACGATAGGACTGAAAATATTAGAACTAAGGTAAATACGTTATGCACATAAATGGCTATCGGAACGCATATAAACGAAGCCAAAGCAAAATTCAAAAAGAACATGCTGGGCGTAAACATTTCAAGTATAAGGAAAGCAATCCCTATAATACCAAACAATTGCCACATTAACATAAAGCCTCTCCCCCTTAAGTTATTCGCCGATTAAAGCATTAATATCTGCAACCATTGCATCCGGATCAAATCCGTGAACACGAGCACCTGCTTCAAGGTTCTCGAATCTTGCTGCAGCACAGCCTAAACAGCCCATTCCGTATTTTTGAAAAACTTCAACTGATTCGGGATGAGCCTGTACAATCTCCATAATCCCCATTTCTTTAGTAACTTTTGCCATAATTTATACTCCTATTCTTGATTTTCTAAAACCAATCATTAATACATCAATGTGATTATATCATACAAAAGAAAGGATTAAAATATGGAATTTCTAAAAAGAATATTTAAAGATAATTCTGTAATCGGCTTAAGCGGACTAAGGAAGAGGAGTGAATTTGTTAAAGTAAACATACCTGAATCGTACAAGAAAACATACATTTCACAGGTTAGTAATAATTATTTACTAATCTGATTCAGAATTTTATTGCAGTCAAAAAATACATGCTGTATAATTGTGTTAGTTTAAATTATCTAAGAGGAGCATGTATGAAAAAATCAGGTTTTACTTTAGCGGAAGTTTTAATTGCAGTAGGAATTATAGGTGTTATGGGAGCTATTATGGCAACAACATTTAATAATGTTAAACCTGATAGAACCAAGTTTTTGTATCTAAAAGCCTATGACGGATTAAAAGCGAGTATCAATGCAATGATTTATGATTCACATATATATTCAAAGTCATATAATGTTCAGAGTGGTGGACAATGCTTAAGTTATGATGTTAGTTATTATCCGCTTCTGAATTTTTCTGCGCCGGTAAATCCTGATTTTAGTGATATTCCTGCTGGTCAATTTAAATTTGCTAATCTCTTAAGAGAGTCTTTAAACGGACAAGGGAATGTATGCAAAGCCGATAATTGTTCATTTACTACTAAGCCTGGCAATTTATTGTGGACAATTCAAACTAATCCAGCCGGTCTCACAACTGCTCCAACGGATTCTGTTGATTATGATATAAATGTACAGTTGCAAATTACAGGTAATAATAACACTAGAAGAACATTTTTGTTCCATGTTTATGCTGACGGTACTGTAAGACCGGATGATGGTGATGACGGGTTTAGGTACATCATGCACAGAACAAATCTAAGGAGCCAAAATGATGATTTATCTGGAACTTTGAGTATTCATGGTGCGCCTAATCCTATTCAGGTTATGCAAGACGGTACAGATACTGATAATATAAACTATACTACTGTACCACCCGAAGAATGCAATTAATGTACCTGTTAGTTAATTATTTCCCTAAATAGCGGCTAAACAATGATAATAATGCGTTTAAATTTCCATCGTTTGATGTTAAAACATCGCTTCCGCTGGTAGAAGATGACCAGAATCCTTTATCATTGATAATTGATAGTATATCGTCTTTCGTAATTTTGCTTGTAGTGTCATTAATATTTTCACCGAAAGCGCTTATTGATGTATCAATAATGTTCGCAGTATCACGCTGAGATGCACCTTTTGTTTCGAGAGTTTCTGCAAGCTCATTTAATGCGCCTTCATCTTTTAACACATTTTCAGCTACAGGATATTTCTTCAAATGGAATTTTAAGCATGAAACCAATTCCTTCTTTGAAGGAAGCGGAATTTCAACAATATTTCCTAACCTGCTTAATGTTGCTGAATCCAGTCTTGCACTGTGCGGGTCAATATTAGTTGTACCGACTATAGTTATATTCGGGCAATCTTTTATTAAATCCACACCGTTTAAGAATGCAGTTCTGTTTTGTCCAAGATGTTCATTATTTACACCTAATTTTTCAACATTATTAATTAAAGAATCAATTTCATTGAATGTAATTACGTATTGTTTACTCGGATTTTTCTTCGCTAATTTATAAAATTCTTTAAATTTGTGTGTTATATTAACCGCTGTTTTACCTACGTATTCCGAAGAAAGTTCGGAGAACTGAACTTCCGCATATTCAGCATTCAAAGCTTTTGCCATAATTTTTGCCGAAAGTGATTTACCTGTTCCCGGTGCACCCCAGAATAAATACATATTTGCAACTTGATTTAGACCTAAATATTCACGTACTTCTTTTGATTTTTTTGATAAGTTTAATCTTCTGCGAACAGCATCTCTTACATTTTTATTAACACAGTCATCATCATATTTTGGAATATCGTTTCCTAATTTCCTCCAAACTGTTTTTCCGCCGTTACCTCTGCCAAGTACAAACTGATAAATAGTAATACCTGCCATAGCTAAAAAAGCCGCAGTCATTAGTGCAGTTGCTCCAAGAGAAAATTTGCGTCTTTTCTCTTCTTTATCCATCAACTTCTGCCTATCCGCAACCATTTTATTAAACGTATCTGCATCTTGAGTCTGCATAGTTGCGTTTTGCCTGCTATTGTCAGCGGACTCTGTTCTGCAAAAATTTACATTTTGTAATTTTACTGGGGTAATTTTTGATAACATAACGACTCCTAAACTTACACTTCATATCATGTAAAACAAAACGAAATTAAAAATTGCCTAATTTATTTTGTTTGTTAAGTTTTGTAAATTTTTATTCTTAAACACTAAAGATTTCCAAAAAAATGCCGATATATAAATTAAAGGAAATATTAAAGGAAAGAATTATGGGATTAGCAGCACCACAATTAATGCAATTAACTCTCACAAATCGAAAGGGCACAATTGAGAGAAATATTGCTGTAGATGCTGCAAGAAAGATGTTGTTGACTCGTGAAATGTCTCAATTATCAAGCGAATACCAGCAAAGATTATCAAATAAAAACATTGCATTTTTTGCAAACGGACAATATAGCAAGATTAACTACAATTATATTATGGGGTATGGACAAGACTATTTTGCTATTATTAATAACACAAGACCTCTAAAAAGCAACGCTCAAATGATATTGACTGATTGGAAGGGACAAGTTGTAATGTCCGATACATACGCTAATGCCATATTATCAGCAGTGCCGGGTGCTGCATTAAATAATAACGGCGTAGGCCCTGCGTTTGATGAGGACTACATACCTGCTATTCTGGCAGCACTTTGCCCCAATAATATGCTTGACGAAGAAGCATTTAGAAATGGTATTGCGGAACACACATGGTCAGCGACGGTTCATAATACATTATCCGGTGAAGTCACAGGCTCAACAAATGTCAACACCGCAGATTATCTTAATGAAAAAATTCAGGAAATTATTAATTTCTATTATCCTATATTTCAGGCTGCGGCAAATAACGGCTGGACTACTGAATATAACCAATTTATGACAAATAATGATGACTATGTTTCCGATTCTTTGACATCAGGAACTTTTCAATTAGCTTCTGTAAATGAGTATGGACAATATGACCCGGAAGCAACATTAACATACTTTATAACAGCCGGTGAGATGACAACACGCACGGACTCTGATACGAGACAAGAAATTACTGCCTGGTATGAAGCAGAAAAACAGCGAATTAGTGAAAAGGAATCATTTATTGATATAGATATGGAAAATTTAAAGACAGAGTTGGATGCAATTAATGCAGAAATGGAATCAATAAAAACATTTATTGATGATGCAATAAAAGTGTTTAACTGGGGCGGTTAATAACAAAAAGTTTTAATACAATATTTCCTTTTTTCCAACATATAGGCTTACAAAAGTAAGCCTTTTTATTTTTTAATACATCTTAACCAATTCACGAACTCTTTCTAATGTAATTTTTGCTTCTTTTCTTGCCTTGTCTGAACCGTATTTTATTATTTCTTCAACTTCATTCGGATGAGCTTCATAATATTTTCTTTTTTCTCTTATTTCAGACATTTTGTCATTAATTTTTTTAGCCAATTGTCGTTTGCAGTCAGCACAACCTCGTGAACCGGCTTCGCATTCTGACTCAACACATTTAACTTCTTTTTCTTCACCAAATATTTTCCAGTATTTATAAACAACTTCGCATTCATCAGGGTGTCCCGGGTCATCTCTTTTAATTCGGCTTCTGTCAGTTATTGCAGTCATAACTTTTTTAGAGGTAATTTCTTCAGAATCTGAAATTTTTATATCATTATTAAAAGATTTGCCCATTTTATTGCCGTCAAGCCCGCAAAGTAAAGAACATTTATTCAATTTCGGTTGAGGTTCTTTAAAGAAATCCGTATGATATACATAATTAAATCTTCTTGCTATGTCTCTTGAAAGTTCAACATGCGCAACTTGATCGATTCCTACAGGAACAAAATCAGCATTAAACAATAAAATATCAGCGGTCATCAATACCGGATAACCCATTAGTCCATAATTTACTTGAGTACCTATACCTTCTTTCGTTTTAAGAATTTTTGCCATATCTTTTAATGTGGGGTCTCTTTCCACCCAATTTTGCGGGGTTATCATGCTTAAATATATGTGTAATTCAGCGGTTTCAGGAACAAGCGATTGAACATACACAGTGGATTTATTCGGATCAATTCCGCATGCGAGCCAATCCATTACGACATCGAGCACGTCTTGTCTTAATGATTCTGTTTTATCATATTTAGTCGTAAGCGCATGCCAGTCAGCCACTTGATAAAAACAATCATAATCGTCTTGAAGTCTCACCCAGTTATCTATAACTCCAAGATAATGACCCAAATGTAATTTTCCCGTTGGTCTCATTCCTGACATTATTCGCTGTTTCATTAATATTTTCTCCTGCTTATATATTGAAACTATGTATTATTATAGAGAAAAGTTTTCGATTAGTAAAACCTTAATATCTCCTCTTTCTAAATTTGTATATAACTTCCCTCTGTGAATTTTATAATCTTTGTTACCTTTAATTAATTTGATATCACTTTTTTTATTTAAACCCGGAATTTTAATTAAAACTTTTTTAAATGAATTTTCATAATTCAAATTTCCGATAACTATAATTGATACGCCTTCATAGCATCTTGCATATGCAAAAATGTTTTGAAAATTTGTCTTTAATGGTACAAAATTTCCCAAAGTTATTTGGTCTGAATGAGTATTGCGAAAATTCATTGCATTTTTATATTCATCAGCTATTGCAGTGTATTTGCCTTCGGGTTTTCTTGAAAAATTGAAAATATCAAGCTTCCCTCTGTGTACAAAATAATAATCATCGTCAGTTTCAGTTTTTGAAGCTTTTGAATTTCCAAGGGGATAAATGTAATCATCACCGGTTTGAAATCCGTCTATTATATAGGGATTAAAAGGTAAGGTAGCTTCTAACCAACATATCATTTTTGAAAAGTTTTCACCATGCAGGATAATTGGGCTTATTTCATCATGCGTAGTAAATGATAAAATTGCACTCTTACCTTCTTTATATGAATCAAAGAGCTTTTTATTAAATTTAACATGATCATATAATTCAGAAGCGTTTTTCCAATCTTTTAGATAAAAAAAACTTCCGTAGTAACCATCAAAACCGGACTCCAATAATTTATCAAACGGTGTAAATTGAGCATATTTAGATGGAGGTTCTCTCCAAGAGTCTGAGGCTTCAGCAAGAAATAAGAACTCCGGATTTTTGTTCCTTGCATAATTTATAATTTCTTCCCAGAATTTTGAAGGTTTTATTGTTGCAACATCTGCTCTAACCCCATCTGCACCAATATCTATTAACATATCAATAAACTTCTTATGAATATTAATAACATCACCATTAAGATTACTGTTGTCTCCCGTATTAAAAAGACGCACATCAGTCCAATCTGAGGGCACTATAGACAATTGTTTGTCATCTTTTAAAAAAAACTCGGGGTGTTTTAAAAATAAGTCATATGCGCCGCAACTGGGTAAATCAACTATTATTTTTATATCTCTCTTGTGGGCTTCATCTATGAAAAATTTTGCTTGTTCAATAGGCAATAAATCGGAAGTTTTATCAACCAACTGCTCGTTAATAGAATTAAAATCTGATAAAGCATACAAAGAACCTGCCGTACCTAGCGCTTTTAATTTCCCGGTTGGAGTAATTGGAAGGACATGTAGTGTATTAATTCCAAGGGCTTTTATTTCATCTAATCGCTTAACTGCATTTATAAAATTACCCTTTACTTCATTATCATCAATAATTCCATTTCCGTCAGAATCCTGTGAATTAAAATTCCTGATATTTATTCCGCAAATTATCGCACGGTTATTTAAAAATATTGTTCGCAAACCATCTTCAGCTTCAACAAATATTACATTCAATAACAGGACTATAAATAATACAAAAATTTTCACAACCGAAATATACTCTCTATAACCTATCATATAGATATTCTAGCACAAAACAACAATTAATTAGTCATTTTTATATTCTATTGTTCTAGTGATATTTTCAGTGTTATTTACAGGCATAGAGTTTATTTCAGAATGATGTTTGTCTTTTATCAATTCCTTAATGCCATAAGTTATGCCACCAATTAGCCCAATAAGTAATGCAGCCCAGCCTATCAAACCAGCAATATAATTGCAGTTGACAGGTTTTGTGCTTTCTTGAAGATGTTTCACTCCTTCCGTACAAGCTCTTGGATTAGGTTTAGCACCACGAAATGTAACTTGTTGTGGTGAAATATTGTTTACTGTTAATGACATATTATGACCTCAGTATTTTTAACTTACGCTAAAATTAAAACTCAAAAATATTTTTATTTGTCAATAAAATATGACTTTTTTTACAAAACTTCACATTATTGATTCGTTCAAAATCCGATTAGAATTGTAAAATCTTGAAAACAGCATAGAAGAAAGTTATCAAAGGGGTACACGTTTACTCAGATTTTTTCTGTTCTTTTAATGTTAAGTTTTGTAAATATATAATTAATTTTTGAAATTATAAACTGATTCTATACTTTATATATATGTAAGACATAGCACCTGACAGTACAAGAGAGGCAAATAACATGGCTACTTTGGCAGTCTATGATATTAATGCGTATGCAACGCAAATATCCAAAGAGTTTTATATTGATGAATCTGACCATGAAGCAGACAAATCGTATATACTGCAAGATGAAATGAATATGTTTGCAATTGATTTAAAAAATCGAGTGACATTCATTTCACGTGTGAAGTAAATAAATTATAAACCTAAAAATATTTTTAATTCCCCAAACTTACTTATCTTAGCGCCTTATTCATTTCGAATAAGGCTTTTTCTTGTTGTTTTTCTTTATTGATGAGAATATAATATTTATATAGCCATTGGGGATAACAAAATTAATGAAGAGAACTGTTTTATTTATTATATTTTTGTGGATGCAGATTTTTAGCTTTGCGAATGCACAGAATATCTATGAACCGTACGAACCAGCTATAAATGAGATTATATTTTCCGAATCATCCTACAAAATTGATTCTATTGATCCGACCATACTTACAAACCCCAGGGGAGCAAGCTATCCGGGGTTAAGAGGGACAAATCAGCTAATTATTTATTCACCAAGCTTTGGGTATAGGACGAATACCAATGAATACGGAAAAGAAGCTATAATCTCCGAGAATACAGTAAAATCCATAAGCGGTGCAGATTCTTTAATTCCGGTTGACGGTATAGTAGTAAGCGGACATGGGAATGCAAAGACTTGGATTAATGAGCATGTAATGGTAGGTTCAAAAATTTATGTAGATCTTGAAAATAAAAAAATAACTTCTTATATTACATCAGATACTTTCTTGTATGCGGCGCAAGAGAGAATAAAAGAAGTACAAGAAATGTTGGCATATTATTGCAAAAATTGTTTAAATTATAATAGCAGGCGAGTTGAACAAAATCTTAATAAAGCACAAGATTATATATACAAAGCACAAAAAGAAAGCGAGGAATCTCAAAAGTATTCTTCCAAAGCAATTGAATATGCAAATCTTGCAATGGCAACCGTTATACCTTATCATTCAAGTGAACTCAAAGGGGTATGGTTGAGACCCGAATACTATTCAAGAAGAGATATAGAACAAGTACTAAATAATTTGGCTAATATTGGTGTAAATAATATATTTTTAGAAACATACTACCACGGTAAAACAATTTTCCCATCCAAAACAATGGAGAGATATGGTTTTATAAAGCAATATGAAGATTTTGCAGGTTTTGATCCTTTAAAAATATGGATTAATGAAGCTCATAAGCGAGGAATAAAGGTTCATATATGGTTTCAAACGTATTATGTTGGGAATAAACCTCCTGAAACGAACCCATATTATATACTTGCAAAACATCCCGAATGGGCAAACAGACAAAAAAAGAATGCAGATTTAGACATTATTCCATATTCGACATCTGAGCATAACGGATATTTTATAGACCCTGCTAATCCGGAAGTGCAAGCTTTTTTGTTTGAATTAATATGCGAAATTATTAATAGGTATAGGCCGGATGGAATTAATTTGGATTATATAAGATATCCTCAATCTTTAACTCCAAACTACAAAAATTACGATGATTCGAATTGGGGATATACGAAATACGCAAGGAATGAGTTTAAAGAAGCATACGGAGTTGACCCTGTCGACATTTCAGTATCTGATTCATTATGGGATTTTTGGAGATTTTATAGATGTTCAAAAGTTACAAATTTGGTTCGAAAGATTAGTTCTCTATGCAGAGCTAATAAAGTTATGCTTACAACAGTGATTTTTCCAAATAGAGCAAGTGCTATCGATACTAAAATGCAGGATTGGAGGACTTGGACTGCCAGTGATTTGGTTGACGGTTTTACTCCACTTTTATTGACTTGTGATGACAAGACTGCTTCCGCTATGTTAGATGAAGTATTACGCAATATACTATATGACACAAAACTTTATGCCGGTTTATTCGTCACATTTATGAATGGCGAAAAAACAGATTTAATAAAACAAATACATATATCAAGGAAATATAATTTGAATGGAATAATACTGTTTGATTATGCACATTTAGGGCCTAATTACGTTGATATATTGACACAGAGTGTATTTAAACCGGGTGGAAAAGATTATTATGTTGATGAAACCAAATATAAAGATCCTGGATATGTAATGCAGTTTAAATCAAAAGGAACCAATTAAAAGTGACCGAGCAATCAAATAATGATAAGAGAAAATTTTTGGGAATTTGGTTTGACTGTTGCGGAACATACGGCAGAATATACAAAACCAAAGATGGAAGTATGTACAGAGGCAGATGTCCATCCTGTCTGCGTCCTGTGACAGTAAGAATAGGTGGGGATGGAACAAATATGCGCTTCTTCAGAGGAAGTTAGGGGTAAATATATTAACCGTTGGATAGGTTAGTTACAATCACGGCAAATATAGAGGAAAGGGGATTTTAAAATGGAAGTCAGCTTGGAAAATTTGAGAAAAGAAAACGAAGTTTTGGATATTTTTTGTAATTTGGTTTCAATACCGTCTCCTTCTTTAAAAGAAGAAAAAGTTATTGAATGGATTTTAAATTTTTGTGAAACGAATGGCATTAATGCGAGAAAAGATGATTACGGAAATGTTTATATAAAAGTGCCTGCAACAGATTTAAGCAAGGAGCCAATTATGCTTTCTTCCCACATGGACGTAGTGGGGGATGACAGCCCTGTTAATATTTATCTTGATAAAGAAGGCTTTATTCATGCTCAAGGCAGAACTCTGGGTGCTGATGATAAAGTCGGTGTTGCCTGCGCTTTGAAATTGGCTAAAGATGGGGTAAATGGACTATTAGGTGCTCACGGCGGGTTGGAAGTAACCTTCACTCGTGACGAAGAAACAGGCATGAGCGGTGCCGAGCATGTTGAGTTTGATAAAATTCAATCAAAATACATACTGGTTTGTGATGCTGATAAACTTGGACAATTACAAATTTCAGGCGCGAGCTATACTAATGCAAAAATTACAGTAAAAGGATTAAAAGGCGGGCATTCCGGTATTGACATCGGTGATAAAACAAGGTTGAATGCAGCTAAACTTATTGCTGAACTCCTTGCAGAGTTTCCTCAAGGTGCCTATTATACTGATGAGACAGGGGTAATAACATCTTGTAATCTTGGTGCAATTGTTGCGGGCGGAATACAAAATTCTGTTGCATCAATTGTGGAAAAAGGAATCAAAACAAACAATTATATAACTGAAATTATGAAAAAGACTTCTACAAATATAATCAATACACTTGGAATGGCTTCTTATTCGATAAGAAGTGCTTCGGTTGCTAAAGAGAACGAATTGAAGGATTTGATGAAATCGATTGTCGATAAGTTTAATCAAAAGTATCAGGGATTGGCAGAGGCAGTTATTGAGTTTGAAATACATTTACTTCCGTTTGAGAAAGCTGAAGATGACAGAATAGAAAAAGTTCACACAAAAGCTTGTGAAATGGTGGGAATAAAGAATGATATTTCATCATTCCATGCAGGAGCTGAAACCCATATATATTGCCACAACAAAAACTCAAAAGGTGAAACATTTATGCCGGTTCTTCTGGGGCTTGCTGATGTTTATAACATGCATTCAGCAGAGGAAAAAGTAGACTATAAAACCTTATTAAAGGGATATGAAGTAATAAGAAATACATTTATCGAATTTAATAAAATTTAATTTTCCACCGCAAATTTATTTTTCACTGGTTTTAGAGTAAATAGAAATATAACGAAGGAGGTACTATGAAAACGTTACGTATAAATCCATTTAACTTAAGACCACAAGTAAAAAGGCTGACTCACAGACCAAAGCATGTAATAATACCTGCCGAACTTCCTGAAGCATTGGGTAATAAGTTTGTAGCTATGCAAGGTTCATTAGATTATATGGCAACTAATTATGGTATTAACTTTAAATTTATTCATTGGCCATTTAAACTTGAGGACAGAGAATTAAGTATAGATAAAGTAACGTGTAAAGGAAAGAATAATACCTTTGAAACCGAACTTATACATACAGACCGTGATGATGAAGCCGATATTGCAAAAAATGTATATATGACCGTAAGTAATGTAATGAAATCTGAGAAACTGCAATCGTATAATAATTTATATGGTGTTAAAGTTCAAGATATTCCCGACATATTGAAGCCTACACTTAAAATATACAGCGGAATTTTAGAATATTACGCTAAAAAATATGACGGTATGACATTTACAGTTACAGGAATTAACGGTGAGAATAGTATCGTCAATAAAAATCCCCCTAAAATAGTTATTGGTTGCAACTATAACTCAAAATCCGCATCTGTAAGTATTTCTAAGGTTGATCATGCAGCACATACTTCTAGCGAAAATGCTTTTTATACAGATTGGGGATATAATTTGAAAGATTTTTATGAAGATAAAAAGTATGAAGATATTTATAAAATGGTAAGAAGTGTTCTTGAGCCTAATGATTCACAATCTCAAGAAGTCGATTCCAAACCTCTTCAATAGTACCGTTCGCATCGATTTTGTATAAAACACCTTTTTCTTCATAGAATTTTATTAAAGGTGCGGTTTCATTGAAATAGGTTGCAAACCTTTCTCGTGCAATTTCTTCTGTATCATCTTTGCGTGTTTTTAATTCTACATTACATTTATCGCATATATTTTCAACTTTGGAAGGCTTAAATTTTTTGTTATAAATTTCGCCGCATTTCGGGCAAGACTGTCTGTTTACGATTCTTTCGATTAATTGCTCGGTATCAATATCAAAATATATTGCCTTGAATGATGTTTCAATACCTTTATCAATTTTTGCATTTATATCTTCAAGTCTAAGTGCTTGCTCCATGCTGCGGGGGTAGCCGTCAAGTACATACCCGTTATTACAATCGCTTTGAGCAAGTCTTTTACCTATCATTGTTGCTACCAAGTCAACAGGAACAAGATGTCCTTGGTCAATATGGAATTTTGCAATTTTGCCTTCTTCTGTTTCTTTGGCAATTTCAGCTCTCAAAAGAGAACCGGTATCAATGTGCGGAAAACCTAAATATTCCGATAATTTGTTTGTCTGTGTACCTTTTCCGCAAGCCGGAGGTCCTAAAAATATCAACTCTCTTTTCATGAAAATTCTCCTAACATAGTTCAATTATAAATCCTAAATAACAATTTTCCAATAAACATAATCAATTAAACTTTTTCATCAAGATATTTCACATAATAAGATGCTATTGCAGGAATAAATGTTAAAACGAGCAGAACATTCATTATTCCATATTTTTGAGCAATTGCGCCTAATCCTGTTAACAATAAGGCAATTGACCCCCAGCAAAAACCATTTATAAACCCTGATACAATGCTTTTGTACTTAGGTAATATTTTTTGAGCCCATAAAAGTGTTACCGGTTGCGCTAACATTGTTGTAAAACCAATCATTCCGAATGCGCACATCGAAAATATCGGCATAGTTTTGTAAGTAAGTGCAAAAGCTACCATCATCGGAAAAGTCGCCCACATAGAAAAATAAATGACTTTCTTTGATCCAATTAATCTTTCCAAGTAAGGACTTACAAGCGAACCTAATGCGCCTGCGAACACAAATAGAAATAGCGAAAACCCTATATAAAAAGGTGTATAACCCATTGATTTCCAAAGAAATGGAAGCAAAATACAAGTACTATTTGTAACTAATGATTTCATCATAGCAACTAAAATTAAGTAATTCATTTGCTCGGTTGTAAGTATTTCCTTAAATGATTTAATAAAATCTTTGTGCTTTGGTTTAACATTGACAGTTGAAAGCTTTGGAACAAATATAAACATTGCAAACGCTGTAACAAGTCCAATCACAGAGGAATAAAAAACTTTATCTAAACCGACAGTTTGAGTTAAATATGCAGCAAGCAGCGGACCTATTGCAAAACCTGCTGAACCTAAACAAACAAATATTCCCATATTATTTGCGCAATTCTTTGAAGAAAAAAAGTTTATAAATCCCAATGACTGGGGATGAAAAAAACTTCCACCCAAGCAGCCTAATATCATGAATAATACTAAAAGAACTATGCTTGGTGCCGAAGCAGCCAGAGGTATGAATATTGAAGCAAGAATTAAGCCCCAAAAAATAAAAAATCTTTTCAGCATATTATCAGCAAAGAATCCAAAAATAGGCTGCAGCATATTCGAACAAATTTGAGTAATAGCTACAAGAACTGTTGCGAGTGCCATTGTAAATCCAAGTTTTGAGGCAATAAACGGCATAAGAGGGTTTAAAAATCCGCCGTATATATCACATACACAATGCGCAACAGTAAGCCAAACTATGGCACTCTTACTGTTTTTAAAATATCCCTTCATACTTTTCCCTCGATTATATTATATTTCAATTAACAGTTATAATCAAATTAGGAAATCGCAAAATTAACTAAATTCATAGCTTTTGGCATTAATTGTAAAGTTTTGTAAAATTTTTATAAAAAAGTGAAATTTTTGTTTACAAAAATACTTAATATATATACGAGATATATAACGAGAAAAAGAAAGGACATACTATGTCAAACGGTTACAATAATGAAAATGTTGATGCAATTTCAAGTGGTAATCAATCCGGCAGAACTGCTAAATTATGGCAAATGTTTGCCCAACAAGAAGCTAAAAAGACTGAAGCAGTAGATGGTAGCTTTTCAAACATACCATGTATATGGACATACGCAAGCAATGCATCATATATGAAATAATTATTTTTTAATTTATTAAAAAGGTTATCTGTCGAAACAGATAACCTTTTTTCGTCTTTATTCAATGTTAACCTTTTACATTTTCTTCTTTGATTTATCTGCTACTTTTTGTCTGTAAACCTTACCTTTACAGAGTTTTTCAATATTGGGGTCATCAATTTCAAATACATAAGCTCCCGAAGGTGCTAAATCAACTCTGAGTTCGTCTTTTGCAACTTGGAATTCACTTTGTTCACCATATTTTGGAGCCATATCTACAAGTTTTTGGGAAGATTTTAATCCTGGAATTACAACGGTACCTGTCAATCGTCTGTTTGGATTCTTATTCGCAATTACGACAGCCGTTCTTCCGTGATTATGTCTTGCATAAGCAATAATTTGGTCTTTTTTATCACCTATTTTATCAAGTTCAATGAAACTGCTGCGCCTATCTGCAAACAAGTCGGTATTTTTACTTCTCATTTTAAGAGTTTCCCTTAAAACTCTTTCCATATCCGGTTTATCTCCGCCCGGTTGCCTTGAAAGATTAAATATATCAAGTTGAAATGAATGGTGATCCATTCTGTGATTATCAGTCATTGTCTCATCACTATAAGATTCTGAATATTGGTAATCATAATAGTCGCCTGTTTGAAATCCGTCGACAAAGTAAGGATTACACATCGGAATTGTCGACTGTATAATTGTTGTCATATTACAGTAGTTTTCACCACCATGAGTCATTGCAGATTTGTCATCATGTGTCATAAATGACCCAATACAAGTTTTTCCGGCGGGTAACCTTTTTGACATTTCAAGATTCAATTTTACATAATCATTAAATTCTTTCGCAGTACTCCATTCGTGGAATATATGATATTGTCCGTAGTATTCATCAAAACCCGCACGAAGTGAATCTTCAGGTCTGTCATATGGCATATTAACTTGTGGAGAAGCGCATTCATAAGTATATGTTTCTCCAAGCCAAGCAAATTCTTTATCCCTTTGATGAGAATACGGAATAATTATATCCCAGAATTCGGTCGGTTTAGCTCTTGCGACATCGGCTCTAATACCGTCAATACCTAAATCAATACACGCATCTACATATTGTTTATGCATTTCTAAAAGTTTTGGGTTAAGAGTCCTTTTAGTTTCATCATCCCAAGGGTCGAACATTCTTATATCAGTCCAGCCTTGAGGAGTTTTATCTTCACCGTTTCTGCCGAATGCCATAAGCTCAGGTTCTGCTTCAAATAAATCTACTGATGCACAACTTGGTAAATCAAGCATTACTTTTATATCACGTTTGTGACATTCATCAATAAACGCTTTAAATTGTTCGTCAGGTGTACGATTATCATTTTTATCAATCAAAATCGGGTCAATCGCCAAATGTCCATCATCAGTAACGAATTTTGCGGGCGCATAAAGAGACCCTGCTGTACCCATTGCTTTTTTCTTTCCGGGCGGATGAATTGGCAGTATGTGAATTGTATTAAATCCGTCATTTTTTAATTCATCTAATCGATTAATTGCACTTAGGAATGTTCCCGGTTTTTCGCCATCAGAAATCATAATTTTTTCATCACCATTCTTATCCACGGCAGTAAATGTTCTTGGTGCAATTGCAATCATTACTGATTCATTATTTTGAATCATTGTTCTTAAATTATTTTTATAGTTCAAAGGATTTGCGTGCTCTATATTTAATCTATTTATTGCAGCCATGTTAGAAGCAGCTTCACTTTGCAGGTAGTTATTAATTATGTCACTTTTTTCTGCAGATTGAATGTTTCTATTTTCCTGTTTTGATGAACGGAATGTATTGAAACCATATGTAGGTAGAGTTGAACTTACCATTATACTACGTATTTGTTTCATTTTTCACCTGCGACTTTTCTTCCTTTTTTATACTAATTTTTTGCAAATTATGTTTGTTGTTCAATTTCCCAAAACTAAACTGTGCCAATAACGTTACTCCAAAAACAACTCCGGTCATTATTCCGACAGATTTTAACCACATTCTGTTTGTATGCATTTTACCTGCGCCCTTTTGCACCATATCCAGAGGCCTTTGAGCAACCAAATTAAATTTTGCTTCATCTGTATTCATATTCTGAGTGTAATTATTTATGACGTTCGAATCAAGCACAAAATCCTTTTTCGGTCTGTATGTCGTATCGTTGGAAATTAAATCTTTAAACCGCCTTATATATGATTTAAATCTATCTGCAAGTTTTGAGTTTGATTTATTTATACCGTTTAATGAAGAATCTGAAATTGCAGCCTCATTATCTATAACTGTCCAGCCGATATTATACAAATCTTTATATTCATATTTGTTATTCAAACCGAGTTTCAATTTAAAATCCGCATCAGAAGCGTTAATTAATGCTGACTTAATATCAGATATAATTTTTTCAATATAAGCATTATCACCGCACGAAGAAAATTCTTTTAGCTTATTAATATCAGCAGAGCGTTTGCAAAAATCAAGCATATGGAATACTCTAAAGAATGAATTAGCCTCTCCTTGATATCTGTTTAAAAGTCTGTTTAACCTGATATTCTTTGATGAACCTTTCGCTCCTTTATAAAACCTAACAGCTTTTTCATTAAATATTCTCTGTGAAGGATCCTGATGTGCTTCATATGATTGGAATTTAGGATAAATCATTCCGTCAAGGTGAAGCATCAATTCTTCTCTTGTGTTAATATTTTCCGCTATCTCACCATTAGTAAGCCCTTTAATTGTATTTTCACCGAGATTTAGTGCTTTCAAACGTTTAACCGTATTATTGTATACATTATTAATACTGTTAATCAAATCTTTAATTTGAGAATCATTTTCAACCGTTCCGTGCAATGCAGTTTCCATATCACTCATAATTTTACTAAGTTTTTCAAATGTAGCTGTATAACGAGCTTCATCTCTGCATAAAGCTGATATCTTTTCATCCATTAGTTTTTTAGCAAATGCCTCATCCGTGCTTATCCTTTTTAAATCTTTAGGAGAAATTTCTAACTGTTTAATTAATGTCGTTTGGAATTTATCATAATAATTTGCAAGAATAGTTTCAGGCGCATATTCAAATTTGAAGTTTTCACATTTATCAAGAATTTCGATTTTTGACTTAAAATCACCAATTATTCTTGAAAAATCTACTAATTTTTCTATTGATTGCTCTGTAATAACTGAGCTTGCATTTACAGTAAACGCATTTCCGAATTTATCAATATTAGAAATATAATTTAACTTAATTGCGGAACTTGCTCCATTCAATTTTTCAATCTTATCCTTTGCAAAGAGTTTTATTTTATCCTTTAATGCCACAAACTCTTCTTCCGTTAAGTTTATTCCTTTTGTTAAATCAGAATTAGGTTTAATTTGATTTAGCATTTCTTTAATTTCTTCTGTAGAAGGAAGAATTTCTTTTGAAATAAATTGTTTCTGGCGCCCCTGCATTGCCTGTTTAGCCTTATTAACAATATTATCAATATTTTTGCTGTCAATTACATAGACTTGTGTACCTCCTAAAAGTATATCTAAATCTTTGGATATGCTCGAAGACAAAATACTGTCTGTATTATTCATAATAAGTTCTTTTATTTTATCAACTTCTTGTGCCGGCAAAACTTGATTTTTATATTTTGAAAGAATTGAAGAAATATTTTTCTCTAAAGAATTTTCAATAGATTTTATCCCATCTTGAGTACAGGACATTTCATTAACCTTTTTAAGCATAGATTGAATTTGAGAATTGTACTTATTGTTTCTGGTTTTTTCCAATCCCGGAGCTACTACATATTTTTCCAATCCGCAGCATAAAAGCGCTGTCATTAGAGGTGTCGCAAACCCGGCAGTTAACATCCACAATGTATTATTCTGCGTTGCAATTTTTCTCATTTGCTCTCTTATAACGTCGTGTCTGTTTTTAATATTACGGGGAATACCCATTCTGTCCCCTATTGCGTCAAAATCTTCTCCCTTGTTTGCGCCGATATACATATCATAAGGTACATAGTTGCTATCTTGTTGGACGGACTTTTTTCTACCCTGATCATCAATATATTGTTTATCAATATCATAGCCATGCAAAATTTTTGCGGGTGCATTAATAGCAATTTTGGGATAAATTGCCATTGATGTTAAGAATGTTGCGAGTCCTATATATTCCATCAATCTTGCTTTTGGATCAGATGTATGTGTGGCCAGATATGTCGCAATAGCTATTCCGCCCAGTTTTAACCCAACGTCATTTAATCTGCCGGATTGATGGTCATTAGCAGTACCTTTAAATCCGTCTTTAACAGATTTCATATCATATCCAATGTCTTTAAAGAAATATTTTATACCTGTTCCTAAATTGTCATCTACAAGATGTCCTTTGGGGGGTAGCGGTTTAACTAAATTTTTTGTAGATACTGCACCTTCTGCTTCACGATATGGCTTTACAGCCCTCATTGATTGAGAGTCGTTTGTTATTTCTCTATTAAATTGTACAGGTTGAATTGCCATACCTAAATCACCGTACTTTCTTTTGAATTATCGATTGTTTTTGAATTTTTATTTTTAGCCATGTTTTTTGCCCTAATAATTGAATTAGCAGTCAATACTGTTGTAGCTAAAGCTGCTAAACTTATAAGAGCTTTTCCGGAATGTTTTATAAAACCGCTGGTTCCCGTTTTCCCTTTCCATAATTGAACAAAAGAATTTAAGAACGATTTTATAAATGAGATAGTCATACTCCAAAGATTTTTTCCTGCATTTTTGCATCTACCACCAAGCTTTTTGAAGAAACCGGAATCTTTCTCTGCTATAAATTTTGTTCTATTAGATACAGAATTAAAGAAATCAATCCATGAATCCTGTACTGCCATACCGACCCCTACTGCCCCCCAACAGTACGATGACAGACTTTTTGCAGTATTTGTAGTTGCAACGATATTTTGTATAATCGGTGAAGTCTCGGAAACTGAATCATTAAGATCGTCGCCCAATCCGAGTTTCTTTGCGACTTCATCAAAATACTCCCTTTTTAACAAATCTTTTCTGAAAAATTCCTTGCTGTCAAAGACTTTTCGTTGTTGATACTGGATTTCAATATTTGCTGCATCGCCGGCTTCTTTCGGAAGTGAATATACAACATTTTCATAAGGCATCTCTACATCTACACCTGTCGCCGCTTTTACTGGTTTTGAAACAAATCTCTTCGAAAAATTCTTCAATAAACCGTATAAAATAACCCCTAACGCCATTTTCTTGCCGTATGTTGAAGCTTTCTCTTTTTCAAATAAACCAAGATGCTTATTAGCAATGTTAAAAACAGTCATAAACATTGCACTGCCTGCTAAATAAGGGACAATCCCCATAGTTAAAAATTCGTAGAAGTTTGAATTTACATCTCCCTTTAAACCTTTAATCGGATAATCAACAAACGCACTTGAAGTTTTTTGAAAATGTTGTTTTGCTCTGGTTTTTGCCGTATTAGGTAATATTCTCGACTCTTCCGAAACTTTTTTTTCATCTTTGTTTCGTTTTGCTGAGAAAATTAGTTCATTATGCAGATTTGCGACCGGCTCTAACATATTAAACCCCTACGACATACCTATATATATAAAGTATTTGAAAAACTATAATTTGCTATCTATAAAACACAATCTTTACATTTGTTTACATCAATTTTTAAGTATTGGAAAAAGTTGACATACAAACCTATAATGCTGTAAAGCAACTTATTTTTCTCCAACATTAAACAGCCGATAGTCGGACTTGAACCGACGACCTACTCATTACGAATGAGTTGCTCTACCAACTGAGCTATATCGGCATAGTCATGATTATAACGCAAAATTTACAATCTTGCCATTATTTCATGAGTAAAATCAGTACAAGAATAATTTCCGTTTAAATCAGCAGTCATGATACCTGCATTTAAAGTTTCATACAAAGCATGCCTTATCCTTAAACTTTCCTCTTTGTATCCGACATAATTTAGCATTTCTATAGCTGATAAAAGAAGAGCTGTAGGATTTGCTTTATTTTGTCCTGCAATATCTGGAGCAGACCCGTGGACAGGTTCAAACACAGCATAATCTTTACCAATATTAGCGCCTTGGGCAACACCTAAACCGCCTATTAAACCTGCGCATAAATCTGAGACTATGTCACCGTACAAATTTGGCAGTAATAAAATATCAAACTGATTTGGATTTTGCACCAATTGCATACAACAGTTATCCACTAAAATTTCTCTAAATTTAATTTTAGGATAATTTTTGCTTATATTTCTTGCGCAATCTAAAAAAAGACCGTCAGAAAGTTTACAAATATTTGCCTTTGTAACAACACAGACTTCTTTTCTGTCATTTTTCAATGCATATTCAAATGCGAATTCCGATATTTGCTCGGAAGCTTGTCTGGTAATTCTTTTTATGCTTTCTGCGCAATTTTCATCAATTTGTCTTTCTATTCCCGCATATAAATCCTCAGTATTTTCTCTGACTACTACAATATCAACATTGTCAAACCGAGTCTTTATATTAGGTAAATTGTAACAAGGTCTTAAGTTCGCATATAAATCCAATTCTCTGCGCAATTGGACATTTACAGAGCGGAAACCTTTCCCAATAGGAGTAGTGACCGGAGTCTTTAATGCAATTTTATTTTTTTTGACCGAATCAATTACTCTTTGCGGAAGGGGAACTCCTTCTTCAGATATAACATCAGCCCCAGCAGTCTGAACATCCCAATCAATATCAGCACCTGATTTATTGATAATAGACAATACCGAATCAGCAATTTCCGGACCTATACCGTCCCCTTTAATAAGCGTTATATTCATTATGCATTTACCGTTTGTTTCTGTTCAACGTAAGTTTTTAAACCCAGAGCTAACTGGTCAGGGCAGCTTGTTCCTCTGTTCCCGCAAGGGATGCCTGTTAATTTTTTGATAACTTCATCAACAGTTAAGCCTATTATGAGAATTTTTATGCCGCCCAAGTTTCCTGAACATCCACCTACAAATTCAGCGTCCAAAATAACATTATCCTTGATTTTTAATTGCATAAGCTTGCTGCAAACATTCTGCGGTGCAATTTGCAATATATCAATTCCATTTTCGCTCTTAAGATTAATTTCGCTCATATTCACTCCTTATCAACAAAAATATTATAGCATGTTACGTATATTTATTTCAAATATTAGGCTAATTCATTTAAATTGAATTTATTGTAAATTTGTGAATATAGTTTTGTCGCAGCTTCAGCGTTGCTTTTACGGGCATATTCCATAACCATATCCATGCCTTTTGAATTCATTGAGCCATCTATCGCAGATATTGAAGGATTTGGTTTACTAAACATATCCGCAGCCAGCATACTTGCACTATATTCACCGGTATCAATATTTCCATCTTTATCAATATCCAAAGGGGCTGCTGTATATTCTTGTGTATTGGGCAAATAGCTTTCTTCAAACTTTTTAACTGGTATATAATTCCTGCCCATTTCTTCATAAGCAGCTCCGAGGAGAGCTTTTTTATCAATATTGCCATTATCTGCTTTCGGCATATATCGATATTCATATTGTAATGGAGGCAAAGAATTCAAATATGTGTCATTTTCATCTGCAAATTTTTCAAGCTTATTAATGTTGTTTTGAAAAGCCTCTGCAGTTGGACTGTAATCAAGCATAGGAGCAACACTTGTAGCTCCGTCTACTAAGGTGGACACAACAAGTTCCTTGTGATTATCTGCCGCATTACGACCATAACGAATAGACTCATCTGTAATTTTATTGTCATAGACACCGTTTGCACCGTTAATTTCAAATGTCATATACGTACCTCCACACGAACTACTATTATATTTAAAACACGGAATATAAAAAAATTGCTATTGGAATAAATATTTGTAATCTAATATCGTAAAAATACTAATAAAATTAAGGAAATTTGTTATTTACAATGCTTAACATTCTGTTTAGTCATTATGTTAATGCATAGAATTAAACCCTTTTCACGAATCACGAATCACAACTCACGAATCACGAATCACATAAATTGTCCCCCTCCTGTCTTTCAGACATCCTCCCCCATGGGGGAGGAAGCTGTTGTTTTTATGTAAAACCTGTAATTATTTTAACCCCACCTCGAAATCAAAGATTTCGGTCCTCCCTCAAGGGGAGGACGTGATGTTTATCACGACTCACAATTCACCATTCGCGAATCACGAATCACATAAATTTTCCCCCTCCTGTCTTTCAGACATCCTCCCCCATGGGGGAGGAATTGAAGGTGGGGGCTTATTGAAATTATATCATTTGCAATGCAATAGAAGGTGATTGGTTAGCGGGGTAAATGTTACAGAAGCTGCATAGCAATACTTGGTGATTGGTTAGCGGGGGTAAATGAGTTACAGCAGTTGCAGCGCAATACTTGGTGATTGGTTAGCGGGGTAAATATTACAGAAGCTGCAAAGCAATACTTGGTGATTGGTTTGCTGTGGACATCAGAGTTGCGCAAGCTTGCTGAAGTATCTGCTGACGGATAAAGTCGCTCGATACCTTACTTATATCCGCATCAAGTATGGTCGAACGGCTTGATACAAGATTGTCAAGACTTACGGTTACACTCTCCAAAGCCGAATCCAGCTTATTTGCTACAGCACCGAACTCTGTTTCTTTTTTGCTCAATGTGTTTATAAATGTATTTATTGCTGTATATGCACTGTCGCTTGCACAACCGTCTGTCAAAATATCGTTTAAATCATAGTCGAATCCTAAATCAAATTTTATCTGTGATGATTTTTCGGAATCTAATCCCGCTTGAAGAGTAATTTTTGTACTTTGTTGTTTTATTACGTTGATATTACTTTCCCAAGTTGTTGTATCATAGTCGAAAGGTGTATAGGTTTCATCGGCATATTGTAGTGTACATCCGATTTTATCAAAAGAACTCTCAACATATTTACAGTTACTAAAATTTACTGCACCAAAATTTGTACCATCAGGAGTTATTGCAATTGCACCTGCAGCATTTCCAATATTGCTTGTCCCGGTCAAATCACCATAAAATGATACATTTATGACTTTTGATACTTTTTCTGTATTTATTGCGGCGTTCAATTTCCCTAAAATTCCTCCGACATAGCTATTCCCTGAAACATTACCAAACATCATGCAGTTATTAAGATTACACCCCTGTGTATATCCTATCAAACCGCCAACGTTGTTTTCTCCTGATACCGATGCCTTGCATAACACTCCTTCAGTTATATTCGTGCCGCCTGTCATTACGGATTGTCCGGCGATTCCGCCAACATTATTTAAACCGCTTACACTGCCTGATACTTCACAATTGTATATATAATTCTGATTCTGGGCAGCACTATAGTTTCCCATTAATCCCCCTACATTACTTTCACCCGAAACATTACCATTAAAGAAACAATTATTCAGTTTCGCCCCGTATGCTTCACCTCCTAAGCATCCGCCAACATTATTTTTACCGGAAATATTTCCTTTAGCATAACAATCATCTACATAGCCATTAACATAACCACATACACCGCCTACATTGGTTGCTGAGCCGGTTATATTTCCTTCAAAATATGAATTTTTTACTTTATTGTTAGCTATTATTTTACCCACAACACCACCCAATATATTAACATTCGCACTTGCGTTTATATTTCCCTTAGCAAAACAATTTGAAACACTTCCGCCATGTCCGCATATAATTCCACTGTTTTTACCTTTTATAATATTTATATCGGCATTTATAATACCAAGATTTTTTACAGACCCTTGACAATAAAAAAATAATCCAGATCCCTTCTCATTTCCGTTAATCGTCTGTTTTAAGTTTGATATAATATGCCCGTTGCCATCAAAAGAGGCACTAAAGCTATCGTAAGCTTGTCCTATTGGAACCCAGTTTTCAATTGACGACATATCTATATCATCACACATAACAAATGTTGAACCGGCGCCGTTTTGTCCGCCATTAACAAGTGTACGGAATTTGATTAAGTCCTCAAGGTCACCGATTGCATAAGTAACTCCGCTTTCAAATGAATTAATCTCTTTGACGTGTGTCATGGCATTTACTACAGCATCATCATAGGTTTTCGGGTCAACCAAGAATCCGTCATCTCGGGGTTTGAGTTCACTCGTCAAACCGATACCATCTGGAACCTCCGGTTTAAATTTCTGAATCATACTGATTCCGTCATACTCTGCATTCTTGTATGCTCTGTCTATCTCGGCTACAAGTGCTGCAGCCTCAAGATTGATTGCATTGAGTGATGTTTCTCCGTAGGTTCCGTTGCGTGCCTGCGTAATCAAGGCGTGCAATTTGCTCGCCCTGCTTTGCATCTGGCTCACTGTTTCTTGTGCCACAGACACAAGATTCATTCCCATACCGATGTTGTCCTGCGCCACATTGCATGAGTTAATTTTTGATGTCATTTCCGTTGCAATAGAGTAGTTCGCAGCATTGTCTCCTGCGTGGTTAATCTTGTAACCCGTAGTCAGGCGTTCTATCGCCTGATTAAGTTTGGTCGTGCTCGTTGTCATACTCCGCTGTGCAACTATGGAGGATATGTTGGTGTTAATGCTTAACATACATACCTCCGTTCCAAATGCGTATACCCGCCCCTTGAGGGAGGGTCAAAATCTTTGATTTTGGGGTGGG
>JAEEGL014005969.1_pt1 | contig 91553 bp, 78 predicted proteins | sample 9134231 | NCBI WGS metagenome assembly JAEEGL01 (sample SAMN16246548, study PRJNA631951) | gut metagenome | biome: gut microbiome; feature: rumen; material: fiber-attached | host: Bos | place: Iran: Karaj | collected 2018-10 | reverse complement strand
GAATATGTACAAATCACCGGCTGGTCCGCCGTTACGTCCGGCATCGCCCTGCTGAGGAATTGCGATGCGTTTTCCGTCATCGATTCCCGGTGGAATTGTAACAACAATCTTGCGTTTTTTCTTTTCAAGACCTGTTCCGCCGCAATTACGGCATGGATTATCTATTGTGCTGCCCTCGCCCTGACAGGTAGGACAGGTCTGTGCCATAGAAAAGAAGCCGGAACTCCGTCGGATCTGACCGGTTCCGTGACAGGTGGCGCATGTTTTCTTTTTGGCGCCGTCGGCACCGCCTGTACCGTGACACACACTACAGGTTTCATTATGTGTAAACTGAATCTCGGTTTTTGTTCCGTAAACAGCATCTTTAAATGATATTTCAAGGTCGTAGCGCAGATTAGCACCCTGATTGCGGGCTGCGCCGGAAGAGCGTGATGAACGGCCGCCGCCGAAAAAGCTGCCGAAGATGCTCTCAAAATCAAAACCGGCATTGCCGAATATATCCTGAAAATCACTGTATGCGTGGGAATAGCCGCCTCCGCCGCCACCCATTCCTTCAAGACCGGCAAATCCGTACTGATCATAAATCTGCCTTTTCTGGTCGTCCGAAAGAACTTCGTAGGCTTCCGTAGCTTCCTTAAATTTGTCTTCTGCTTCTTTATTTCCGGGGTTTCTGTCAGGATGGTACTGTACCGCAAGTTTGCGGTATCCTTTTTTTATTTCTTCTTTTGTAGCTCCCTTGCTGACTCCGAGAACTTCATAATAATCTCGCTTTGCCACGATATTGTCCTTAATACAATGTAACTAATAAATTAGAACAAACAGCACATTTTATCAATAGGCGCAAAACTCTCAAAAAAAATGCGTATACACCGGTCTAGTGCGCACTTGACCGGATGTATCCGCATTCTGTTTTGCAATAAGCCGCGCCGGCTTATTTTGTTTTATTTCTGGTCGTCTACAACTTCGTAGTCAACGTCGTCTGCGGTTCCTTTTGCAGGTCCCTTTGACTCTGAAGAAGCGTTGGAAGCTCCGCCGTTAAAACCGCCCATGTCAGGACCGGCTCCTGCGCCAGGATTTGCTCCGGCAGCTCCCTGCTGTTTGTAGAGTTCTTCAGCAATCTTGTAAGAAGCTTCCTGAAGTTCCTTTGTCTTTGCCTTTATTTCTTCAGTGTTGTCGCCTTCGAGCGCACGTTTGAGAGCTGCGATTGCATCTTCAATCTTCTGCTTTTCAGCGCCGTCAACCTTGTCGCCCAAGTCTTTAAGGCTCTTTTCGGTTGCATAAATCATTGAGTCAGCCTCATTCTTTACGTCAACCTTTTCACGCTCTTTTTTGTCGGCTTCGGCGTTTGCTTCGGCTTCCTTAACCATTCGGTCAATTTCGCTGTCGCTGAGTCCGCTTGAAGACTCGATGCGGATGCTCTGTTCCTTGCCTGTTCCCAAATCCTTTGCGGATACGTGAACAATGCCGTTTGCATCTATATCGAATGTAACTTCAATCTGCGGAACACCGCGCGGTGCAGCCGGAATACCTACAAGGTCAAACTTGCCGAGTGTACGGTTCTGTGCTGCCATTTCACGTTCACCCTGCAGAACGTGGATTGAAACTGCTGTCTGTCCGTCGGCTGCAGTTGAGAAAATCTGGCTCTTGCGGGTAGGAATTGTTGTGTTACGCGGAATGAGTTTTGTGAATACGGCACCCATTGTCTCAATACCAAGTGAAAGAGGTGTAACATCAAGAAGAAGAACGTCCTTAACGTCGCCGCCGAGAATACCGCCCTGAATAGCTGCACCAACTGCAACTGCTTCGTCAGGGTTAACGCCCTTTGAACCTTCCTTACCAAAAATCTCTTTTACTGTCTGCATAACTTTTGGCATACGTGTTGAACCACCAACCAAAAGAACTTCGTCAATCTGTGAAGCCTGAATACCTGCATCGGCAAGAGCTTTGCGGCACGGTTCCTTTGTGCGTTCAAGCAGGTCTTCTGTCATCTGTTCAAACTTTGCGCGTGTGAGTGACTTTTGCAGGTGCTTAGGACCTGTTGCGTCGGCTGTGATGAACGGAAGGTTGATTTCGGTTGTTGACTGTGCTGAAAGGTCAATCTTTGCCTTTTCTGCAGCTTCACGCAGACGCTGGAGTGCCATTCTGTCTTTTGAAAGATCAATGCCTGTATCGGTTTTGAATTCGTCTACAAGCCAGTTGATTATCTTGCGGTCAAAGTCATCACCACCGAGGTGTGTATCACCGTTTGTTGATTTTACTTCAAAAACGCCGTCACCGAGTTCAAGGATTGAAATATCAAATGTACCGCCACCAAGGTCATAAACGGCAATAAGCTTTTCTTTTGCCTGATCCTTGTTGAATCCGTAAGCCAGAGAAGCGGCTGTAGGTTCGTTGATGATACGTTTTACTTCAAGACCGGCGATTTTACCTGCGTCTTTTGTTGCCTGACGCTGTGCATCGTTAAAATATGCCGGAACAGTAATAACTGCTTCGGTAACTGTTTCACCGAGGTAGTCTTCGGCTGTTTTCTTCATCTTTTGCAGAATGAATGCGCTGATTTCCTGAGGAGAATACGGTTTGCCGTTTATGTCGATGCGGACATCTTCGCCGTGGTCTGTTACATGATACGGTACAAGCTTTGCTTCGCCTGTAAGTTCACTGTAACGGTGTCCGATAAAACGTTTGATAGAATAAACTGTATTTTCAGGATTTGTAATCATCTGGTTTTTAGCAGGCTGACCGACAATGCGCTCGCCTTTTGCAGTAAAACCTACGATAGACGGTGTTGTTCTTCCGCCTTCTGAGTTCTGGATAACAACAGGTTCACCGCCTTCCATAACTGCAACACAAGAGTTTGTTGTTCCCAAGTCAATACCAATAATCTTTCCCATAATTTTTCTCCTATATAAAACAAATTACTTTAGTTTTCAGCAGATTCTTCCGCGGAAGAATCATCCTTTGCGCTTTCGCCGCCCGGCATGTGTACCATAACCTTTGCGGGACGAATAACACGGTCTTTAAGTTTGTATCCTTTCAGATAAACTTCAGCACATACAGGTTCCGCAACATCAGCAGGAACACTGGCAATTGCTTCGTGAATATTGGGATCGAACGCGTCCCCTTTTTCGCAGTAGCAGGTCAGATTGTACTTTGAATCCAAAAAGCCGTGCATCTGCTTGTTAATCATTTTTATTCCGTCAACAACTGTTGAAACGTCCTTTGCTGATTCCGCCGCCGTAATACCGCGGTCAAAATCATCCAGAATCGCAACCAGATCCGTAAGAATAGCGGTATTTGCGTAATCAAATGCATCCTGCTTTTCTTTTATCATTCTTTTGCGGTAATTATCAAAATCAGCTACTTTTCTAAGATAGTTATCTTTAAGTTCCGCATTCTGTTTTTCCAATTCCGCATATTTCTCTTCAAGGGAGAGTTCTTTTTTTTCTTCCGGCGCAGATTCCTGTGTTTCTGTGTTTTCGGTCTGTTCTGCCGCCTTTGTTTCTTCGGTCTGTTCTTCTTTCAACTGTTCTTCAGTTGCTTCTTTCTTTTCTTCTTTACTGCTCATAACTTAAAAATACTAAACGGAGATTAAAACGGCAAGTGTTTTGAATTGTTTTTTTGCGTTTAAACGAAAAAAGCAGCTCTTTCAAGCTGCTCATGCCGGGAACCAGAATCGAACTGGCACGGCGTTTGAATGCCGAGGGATTTTAAGTCCCTTGTGTCTACCTATTCCACCATCCCGGCAGTATACGGGTGCTTTACACAACCGCAACAGGGTTATATTATCCAAATGGGGGACTTTGGTCAATAGAATGTTTACCGACACGCACTGCCATCTGCTTACGATGGAAAGAGCAGGAATTAATATAGACGATTTTTTTGGAAGTCTTTCAGATGTAAAGGACGGTTTTTTGGTTGACATAGGTACGCGTCCCGACGATTTGAACAACAGAATGCGGTTTTCCGAAACGGTTAAAAAGTATTCGCCGGATTTTGACTACCTGTATTTTTCCGCCGGAATATGGCCGGACGATGAATACATTGCAAATCCCGCACAGTCCGTTGAGACTCTGAAAAACTGCATAAAACCGGCATTGGAGCAGAAAAACACTCATCTCTGTGCCATTGGCGAATGCGGAGTTGACCGCCACTACAACACGTCTGACAAGGGTCAGGCTTTTTTGCACAATGAAGGCGAACTTTTTGCCGCACAGATTGAACTTGCCAGGCAGCTGAATCTTCCGCTGATTGTTCACTCGCGGGATGACTTTGACTGTACGTACCACATTCTTAAAAACTCAGGCTGGGAAAAGGTTGTTATTCATTGTTTTTCATACGGCACAAAGGAAGCCGGTGCGTTTTTGGACGCTGGTTACTACATTTCACTTTGTGGTTCTATAACATTCGGCGGCAAAAACCGGCAGGAAGAAAGCCGCAAGCTGATAAACTACATTCCAAGAGACAGGCTTTTTGTTGAAACGGATTCGCCGTATATGGCACCTGTTCCATGCAGGGGGCAGACCAATACCCCGCTTCTCATATCCCACACCTACGATTTCATTGCAGATGCATTGAACATTTCTAAAGAAGAATTAAATATAGCCGTTACAAAGAATTCTTCATTATTTTTCAAAATTAATTGTACAAATATGTAGTTTTATATAACTTTTCTATTTACAGATTCTATATAAGATAGTATAGTTTTAATTATGGAATACACTGAAGAAACAAAAAAAGGCATTGATGAACTCTGTGTAGCTCTCTCAGATATTCAAGATGCCGAACTTATGAAGGAATTTCTTGCAAGTCTGCTGACTCAAGCCGAATTCGCAGATATCGGTAACCGCTGGCTTTTGGTCAGGGAAATCGATAAGGGTACAACCCAACGCGAAATTGCACGGATATTCAAAATGAGTTTGTGCAAAATCACCCGCGGTTCACGTGAGCTTAAAAAAGAAAACAGTGTTTTTAAAAAAGTTCTTGAGGACTTTAAATCAAAACATCTGTAGGATTTCTTCATTAATCGCATAAACGCAAGCTGTAAACAGCTTGCGTTTTTTTTGGAAAAGCAAATCAGACTACAAACTGGTCTACCTGAGTTCCAATTTCGGTAATTGATTTGTCCATGAGTGCAGAAATCTCGGCGAGGGCGTTACCGGTATTGTTTATCTTTGTAGCATTGCTGCTCATATCGTTCATCTCACGACGCATCTCGTTGGTTCCTTCCTGAAGGGTATTTACTTCAACCATTATAACCTTGCTGCCGGCCGTCATATCCTGCGAAGCCTGCTGTACTTGTTCCGTACTTGAATTCATATCATGCAGCGCTTCTGTAATCTTTGCAGATCCTGTCTGCTGTTCTTCCATAGCCATTTTTATTCCACGGACAATCACATCAGTTTCCCGTATCTCATCCGCAAGTGTTGTATACCCCTGAACTCCCTGCTGTGTTGCGAGAACAACACTGTTTATCGTATTTTTGATGCGCTTGAGCTGTTCACCGATTGTTTTTGACTGTGAAGTTGAAGTTTCGGACAGTTTGCGGATTTCATCGGCAACAACAGCAAAGCCTTTTCCTGCTTCTCCGGCATGTGCCGCTTCAATGGCAGCATTCATTGCAAGCAGGTTTGTCTGGTTTGCAATGTTTGCGATGACCATGTTTGCCTCATTCAAAAGCTTTGACTGGTTTTCAATCTCGGCGATTTGTCCCTGCAATGCCTTTTGCGTATTAAGACCGGATTCCGCGTCCTGTGCGAGAGACGCAAATGAGTTTGCCATTTTATCAACAGATGTATTTACACCGCCGATATTCTGTATCATGCTGCTTACTGCTTCCGAAGCGGCGGAAACGACAGTCACCTGTGTATCGACAAGGGATTCGAGGGAACGGATGTTGTCAAGAATTCGGTTTACGGTTTCGGTTGTCTGATGAACGCTTGTTCCCTGCTTTTCAATGTTGTCGCCGATTGTATTGATGTTTGTGATAATCTGTGTAATTGCGGCGGTTGTATCATCAACCCCCTCATTAAGCCTCTGTCCTACAGTCAGCAACGATTCTTTTGACTGCTTCATAATTGTTATAATGTCCTGAAGCTTTTCTGAGAACAGATTAAAGTTGCCGGCAAGAGCGCTTATCTCGTTTTTGCCGTTTTCGGGGATGCGCATGGTAAGGTTTGCGTTTCCGTGTGATATCTGTTCCATCGCGGAAGAAACTTTTTTCATCTGTCCGAACATATTATTTGTAAACAGATATACAAGTAAAATTCCAATAAATACACACACTGCACATATTATGGCAATGTTCTTTATCTGCGAACGGATAGTACCGATTAATGCTGTAATTGAAAAATCACAGCCTACAAACCCTATAATATTACCGCTGGATGTGATTATAGGATGATATGTACTTACCTGCCAGCCCCAATCTTCCTGATATGTCAGACCGGAACACATAGGTTTTCCTGTACGCATCGCCTCAAACGGTGCATTCCCGTAAGAGGCGATGTCCTCTTTTTCGCCAAGAGGCGAAAAGTTTTCGGTATCAGACGGGTCACAGCTTCCGTCTATTACATACATATACATAGTATTTTTTAAAGGTACCATTGTATAAAGATAGTCACAACCAACTGTCTTTTTGATAGAGAGCAGTGCGAGACGAGTCTCTTCATAATAAGGATCATCTACTGAAAGATATTTTAAAAACTGTGAAAACTTGTCAGGATCAATTGCTTCTATAGCCCTTTCACAAACAGGATACCCCTGTTGGATTGCAATTATCTCACCTGTTTTGGCAATACCGATTGAAGCAAGAATTGTAACTGCAGTACAAGAAATCAATACAAATAGAGTAAAAAAAACTATGAAACGAACTTTAAAAGAATGCATAGAATCGATAACCTCTCCTAAAAAAATTATAACCAATTATATTTTTTTGTCCATAGAAACTTAAAAAATATGTAAACTAAAATATCATCATTAATACTTCAAATTGCACAAAAATATGTTTTTTGTTAAACTGCCGTCATATAAATGAGGCGAGGACAAAATGATTTTTAAAGAAACATACAATCCTGAAATAGAAGACTTTACAAAAGAAGGAAAATTAAGTCTTTCCGCAGTTCTTAAGATTTTTGAAAATATGGGCAACCGTCATTCAGATCTGGCAGGTGACAGTCGTTTTAAGTATGACGGAACAGAAACGGCATGGGTGCTAACAGAATGGCAGATACAGGCGGAATCTTTTCCGCTTTATACCGATAAAATCCGTGCAGAGACATGGGCTGAAGAAGTAAAATCTCCTCTTGTCGCAATCAGAGATTTTATGCTTTACAAAAATGATTCCGTATGCATACGGGGAAACTCAAAATGGGTTCTTTTGGATTTAAAAACCCAGAGGCTTTGCAGAATAGGTCAAGAATTTATCGACAAATACCAGCCGGAACCACAAACAGTTTTTGCAGACTCAAACTTTTCAAAAATCAAAGAACCGGAAAACTACAGCTTTGAAAAGCGGATACAAATTAGACGGAGTGATTTTGACTTCAACAATCACATTCACAACATAACATATCTTGATTACGCGTTGGAAACAATTCCTGAAGAGGTGTACAAGTTTTTGGAGTTCAAAAATCTGCGAATCAGCTATAAAACAGCTATCAAAGATGACAAGGAAGTTATAGGCAGATACTACGAAGAAGCCGAAAAAAAAGTTTTAGGCATATATGATGATGCAAACCAGCTGAAAGCGATGGTTCAGATTTGGTAAAAACTATTTTTTCTGAAGAATAATAAGACTCATATCATCTGCCAACGGCATACTGTTTGCAAAAGTGTTTATATCATCAAATACAAGCGAAAGCTGTGTTTCCACATCTTCACCGGCATGACGGCAAATTGATTCAACAAAACGTTCGTTACCGAATTCTTCTCCGTTTTTATTGCGAATATCAATTATTCCATCAGTATAGAGGAACAGCTCATCTCCACTTTCAAGTGACAAAAACAATGACACATACCTGTACGGCAAATCCCTGAAACCTATCGCACCAACAGCTTCTTTTGAATTTTGAATTAATTCTGCTGTACCGGTCTTTTTACGGTAAACAAAAGGCAGCTTATGACCAGCGTTAACAAGCTCAATAGTACCGTCATTACCACAAATTCTAAGAATAATACCAGTTATATAATTGTCGATGGAACCTTTTTCCTCTAGATAACGTTCATTTATGTGCTCCACAGTGTAACTCAGTGGAATTTTTGTATCCGCCCTGAACTCATTCCGTATAATATTTTTTGCCAGCAGCGTTATTATTCCCGAAGATATTCCATGTCCTGAAATGTCGAATATACCGAGTCCGTTAAGCTTGTTTCCGTCTGAAAAGAAATCAAACATATCACCGGAAACACCCGACATTGGAACACATCTGCATGCAATATTCCAGTCTGAATAATCAATATCTTTGCGTTTGAGAAAAGAATTCTGAATAAGTGCCGCCTGATTTATCTCGGTTAAAAGCAATTTCTTTTGATAATCAAGCTCATGCTCGGTTTTGTGTATCCGATATTTAATGTAAAGCGCAAAAAACAGTTCAAAGAGAAATACCAGCGGGAACCGCAGTGCGAACGAAGCCTTGAAAGGATACATATATGCGGACAAAGGTGTCCAAAGACAGATCATCTGAATTACCAGCAGACCTGCGTTCAAAATCATAAACCAGTTAAAAGGCAGAAGATACAGTGTAAACAGGGGCACCGCCGTAATCCAGATTATACCAAAACCTTCCGTTCCGCCTTTTAAAAGAAAGATAATTTCAAGGCAGACAACTATTAACGGTGTAAAAACAAAAAACAGTGTAAGCTTTTTTTTGATGTTAAGATAGGCAAATGCAATGAACATAAGGATGCTATCCATCGCATTAAGCGCAACAAGAAAGTAATTTTTGTCTATCGCGCAAATAACAGACATTAATAGTCCCTGAATTCCAAAACTCAGAGTAATAAACCAACAGATTTTATAATTGCGATCTTTTACAACGGGACTGTCTAACGGCTGTTGTACCATAATTTTAATTATATTTGAAGGTTATTAAATATACAAGCAGTTAATAAAAGAATATGAAACAAAAAACGGATTACCGAAACTTTCGATAATCCGTTTTAAAAAATCAACACAAAGAATTATTTCTTTTTACCCTTTGAGTTTCTGATTACGGCCTGTGCCGCTGCCATACGGGCAACAGGAACGCGGTATGGTGAACATGAAACATAGTTCAAACCTGCTCTGTAACAGAAATCGATTGTCTGTGGATCACCGCCATGCTCGCCGCAAATACCGAGTTTCAAATCCGGTTTTACGTCACGACCATTCTTAGCGGCAAACTGTATCAGCTGACCTACGCCTTCCTCATCGATTGATTTGAAAGGATCTGATTCAAAAATTTCTTTTGAAAGATAAGTAGGAAGGAATTTACCGGCATCATCACGGCTGAATGCGAATGTCATCTGTGTAAGGTCATTTGTACCAAAACTGAAGAAGTCCGCATACTCTGCGATCTTTCCTGCAAGGAGAGCAGCGCGCGGAACTTCAATCATTGTTCCGATTCTGATGTTGAATTCAATCTTTTCACGTGCAAAAACGTCTTTCATAACCTTTTCGCATGAATTGCGGATTATCTTTAGTTCATCATAATCACAGACTATAGGAATCATTACTTCAGGATGTACCGGAATATTGCGTTTTACACATTCTGCGGCGGCAAGGGAGATTGCTTCTACCTGCGTTTCGTAAATCTCAGGGAATGTGATGGCAAGACGACAACCGCGGTGTCCGAGCATCGGGTTCATTTCGTGCAGTTTTTCAAGTTTTGCTGCAAGTACATCTGTATCCACGCCCATGTGAGCTGCAAGTTCCGCTGTTTCTTCCCTTGTGTGAGGAATAAACTCATGGAGAGGCGGATCAAGAAGACGGATTGTTACGGGCTTTCCGTTCATTGCTTCAAAGATTCCGAAGAAGTCATCTTTCTGGAGAAGAAGAATCTTTGAAAGAGCTTCGCGTCTCTGTTCAGCAGTATCGGAAGCAATCATAGCCCTGAAGTGAATGAGTTTTTTAGCATCAAAGAACATATGTTCTGTGCGGCACAAACCAATACCTTCTGCTCCGAATGCAAACGCATTCTTTGCATCTGCGGGCTGATCAGCGTTTGCACGAACCTTAAAGCCCTGTACGTTTCCGCGAACTGTTCCTGAACGAACATCATCACACCATGAAAGGAATGTTTTGAGCTCGTCGCTGAATTCTGGAGCAATCAAAGTCAGTACTGTATCAAATACTTCACCGGTTGTTCCGTCTATTGTAATGCTGTCGCCTCTTGTAAACTTTTTACCGGCAATATATACATTGCCGTCGGCGAATGTTACTTCACTTGCACCGCAGACACAAGGTGTTCCAAGACCGCGTGCAACAACAGCGGCATGTGATGTCATACCGCCTGTAGAAGTAAGGATACCTTCGGAAACAACCATTCCGGTAATATCTTCAGGGCTTGTTTCTTTGCGGACAAGAATAACTTTTTTGCCTTCATTTGTCCATTTTTCCGCTTCATCTGCTGAATAGACAATCTGTCCGCAAGCAGCTCCCGGAGAAGCATTAAGTCCTTTTGTAATTGCTTTTACAGATTTCTTTACTTTTGGATCAATCATCGGGTGAAGAAGCTGGTCAATCTGCTCGGGTGTTACGCGCATAATTGCTTCTTCTTTTGTGATAAGTTTTTCGTTAACCATGTCAACGGCGCACTTTACGGCAGCCATACCGGTTCTTTTACCGTTACGTGTCTGGAGAATGAAAAGTTCGCCCTGCTGAACGGTAAATTCCATATCCTGCATATCACGGTAGTGTTTTTCAAGCTTTTCGCGGATTGCTACAAGCTGTTCATATACTTTTTTGTTTTCCTGCTGGAGTTTTGTAATTTTTTCAGGAGTGCGGATACCGGCGACAACGTCTTCACCCTGAGCGTTCATCAGGTATTCGCCGTAGAATTCGTTGATACCGGTTGAAGGGTCACGGCTGAAACACACGCCTGTTCCGGAATCATCACCAAAGTTACCGAAAACCATTGACTGAATGTTTACGGCTGTACCTGCAAGTCCTCTTATGTTGTTGAGCTGGCGGTATTTAATGGCGCGTTCATTCATCCATGAACCAAAAACTGCATCGATTGCACCCCACATTTGTTCAACAGGATCCTGAGGAAAGTCTTTTCCGGTATGTTTTTTATAGATTACTTTGTAATTGGAAACAAGTTTTTCAAGATCTGCGGCATCAAGTTCTGTATCGAGTTTTACACCTTTTGCCTTTTTGATTTCATCAATTGCGTCTTCAAAAGCATCTGACGGAACACCCATTGCAACATCACCGAACATCTGGATAAAACGGCGGTATGCGTCCCATGCAAAACGCGGGTTTGCTGTTTTTTCAGCAAGACCTCTTACAGCCTTGTCGTTCATACCAAGGTTAAGGATTGTGTCCATCATTCCCGGCATTGACTGAGCGGCACCTGAACGTACGGATACAAGCAGAGGATCGTTTGCGTCACCGAGTTTTTTTCCAATTGTTGATTCAAGCTTTGCAAGGTTTTCCGCAACGGCTTCCTTAAGCCCGGCAGGATACTTTCTGTCATTATCATAAAAAAGTTTACAGACTTCCGTTGAAATTGTAAAACCAGGAGGAACAGGAATTCCTAAATTAGTCATTTCAGCAAGATTTGCACCTTTTCCACCAAGTTTGTCGCGCATTGCGGCATCACCTTCGGCTTTTCCTTTTCCGAAGAAATAGACAAATTTTTCTTTTGCCATTAATAGCTCCTTAAAACATAGCTACAGAAGCACATACTAAAAAAAACAGCTGCACCAACTTTCACTATCAAAAACTTTAAATAAACAGTATATCGATTTTACCTTGAGAAAAGATATATGTCAATGTATAATAGGAATATGTCTATTTCTTATAAAGAACTTCCGGTCTATCAGCAAAAACAACGAATTCTGGATATGCTTTCATGTAATCAGGTAATTGTCGTACAGAGTCCCACAGGTTCGGGAAAAACAACACAATTACCCGTCATTCTGCATGAGGCCGGTTATTCTGACAACGGTATTATTGCTGTAACACAGCCCCGAAGAATTGCAGCTCTTTCGGTGAGCGAATACATATCAAAACAGCTTGGAACCGCTTATCCAGGGCTTGTCGGTTACAAGATGAGATTTGAGGATAAAACCGACATAACAACGCGGATAAAAATAATGACAGACGGAATCCTGCTTCAGGAAATGAAGCTCGATCCGTGGCTAAGCAAATACTCAGTGATTATGATTGATGAGGCACATGAACGGAGCCTCAATATTGACTTTGTACTTGGTCTTGTAAAACGCATTCTTAATGATAGAAAAGATCTGAAGGTAATCGTTTCGTCAGCAACGATGAACACAGAACTTTTTTCGCATTATTTTGACGACTGTCCTATTGTCACAATCGACACGGTAACCTACCCTGTCACAGTAATCTATGATCCGCCCGTAATCACGGCATCAACGCAGACTGCCACAGGCGAAGAAGCCTTGCTGTACAAGATTGAGAATACGGTCTACCGCATTCTCCAAAATGATGATCCCGGCGACACCCTTATTTTTTTACCGGGTGAAAAAGTAATAAAAGACTGTATTTATAATCTTTCGAATGCATCATTCGGGAACAAACTTCATCTGATTCCACTTTACGGACGACTTTCCAAAGAGGAGCAGGAACGGGTTTTTGAAGATACACCGAAGGGTAAAAAAAAGGTCGTTGTCTCCACAAACATAGCAGAAACCAGTGTTACAATTCCGGGGATAACATCAGTCATTGATTCGGGACTTGCAAAAATGAACTTTTACAGCCCGAGAACATTCACTTCCAGTTTGAACGAAACGGCGGTTTCAAAGGCGTCCTGCAACCAGCGCAAAGGCCGCGCAGGAAGAACTCAAGCCGGAACATGCTACAGGCTTTATGAACGCAAAGACTTTGAATCACGACCAATGTATACGCTGGAAGAAATTTTCCGCACAGATTTGTCTGAAGTTATTCTTAGAATGGCGGAACTCGGTATCACTGATTTTGAACAATTCGACTTTATTTCACCACCCGGCAGGGAGGGCATTAAAGGTGCTGTTGAAACTCTGAACATGCTTAATGCGCTTAATGATGATTTTACACTTTCTTCTACAGGAAAAATGATGGCGCTGTTCCCGCTTATGCCACGGCAGAGCAGAATCATTGTGGAAGCATTGATGAATTATCCCGACGTAATAGAAGAAGTTCTTATCGCAGTTTCGTTCCTCTCGGCGCAATCTCCTTTTTTGCTGCCACCCGGCGAAGAAGCGGATGCAAGACAGGCGCATCATACATTCCGTGATAATTACGGTGATTTTGTTTCATACATTCGAATTTTCAGAAAATACATTAATACAAAAGACAAAGAAAAATTCTGCAAGGAAAGCTATCTGGATTCGAGGGTTATGGCTGAAATTGCCAATATCAAGGTTCAGCTAGAAGAAATTGTATCACAGTCCGGTATTCCTATAACCGGAGGAGGTTCATGGGAGAATTACCTTTGCTGCATTTGCACAGGGCTGATTCAGTTCGTGTGCGTAAGAGAAAAGCGAGAAAACTACAAAAGTATGACAGCTGAAAACATACAGATTCATCCCGGATCAAATATGTTCAGAACCGATCCGCTTTTCATCGTAGCCGGTGAGATTGTACGAACATCAAGGATGTTTGCAATGTCTGTATCGCCTTTGACAAAACAAATTCTTGAAAAGCTTGGTAATAATATGGAAAGCAGGCTTTTGGGAATGAAGAAAAAACACGGCAGTTTTTCGGCAAACGAACACACTCTCACGGAAGAGCAGCCAAAAAAGAAAAAGGATGACGATTCTGTAATAATCGGAAATAAAACTTTCCGCATCGAAAAAATCAAGGGCAAAAAAACACTAATTCTGCCATACAATAGTTTTAACGAAGCTCTCAGCCTTCTACCGGATTCATACATGAATTCCTACATAAAACAGATAGGTGGTCTTAAAGCAAGAATAATCATGGAAATTTCAAAACAAAAATTTGTGCTTTTGGACGGTGAAAAACTGGAACTCATAATGAAAATAGCAAAGAATATCAATCTTGGACCCGTGGGCTTGAACGAATGGCCGAGAAAGCTGAATATTCAGGCTGACAAGGATATTTCGCTTCTGATTGATTCTTTAAAATGGATTCTGCGGGTTACGGTAGCAAAACAAAAAAGCAAAGAACTCGGCTTTATCTCGCTTTATACAGATGGTGCGACAAATTACTGGTTCAAGGTTTCAAGGGGATTTTCAACAGCACTGAATGAAAGTCTTTCAAGCCTTGAAGTTCTAATTGACGATGCGGCAAATATTCTTTCAGCTGAAGATAAAAGCAGGATAAGTGTAGTTTACGGAAAACTGAATAACTTGTATATATAGAGAAATGCCCAGAACAAGACTTGAACTTGCACGCCCTTGCGGACTCTAGTACCTGAAACTAGCGTGTCTACCAATTCCACCACCTGGGCAGATATTAGTAACTTAGTAAAAATACATATATTTGTCAATATGTTACAAAGGACTGCCAATTGGTCAGCAGCCCTTTTCTCAACAAAAAATAGATGTCTATTGTATTGACTTAATTAGATCGATAAGAACTGGCTTTTGCTTTTTAGCTTCTATTTCTTCAACATCTTCAGACGGTTTTTCTTCTTCAACGGCAAGCAACAGCTCATCTCCCGCATTTATGCGGTCATAAAAACCCCGCTGGCTTACAACACCCTCGGCTATCTCTTCTCCTACAGCAGTTATGGTCAGTGTTCCATACAAATACATATCATCATAAACAGCCCCCATTGTTTTGTCTTCTGTCAAAACTTTTCCCTGCTTTATGATATTGAATTTTGTGTCTACTGTAACATTTTCTTTTTTTCCAAGATCTATCAAAACAGTAGAACCTGTTCTTGTAAGAATTCGTCCTTTCTTGGGCATTGCAGCAAGAATCAATTGTTCAATTCTGCGTAAAGCATTTGCATATCGGTCATTGCCGGTTCTGTAAACCTTGTATTCTGCTGCCTTGTTACCGGTTCTTACTACATAAAAAGTAAGTGCAATTGTAAGCTCTCGTTCGTTTTCCTCAAATTTTACAAGTGCAAAATAATCCTGTCCGGATTGACGTGCAAGCCTGAATGCCTCAGCATAACCACTAGTCGCCGTTTTGTATGATTTTACATTTAATGTTCCACCTGAAGAGAGCATCTCGGCAAGCATGAACGAAGTAAGCCTGTCGGAATCAGGATGAGACAGTTGAACAGAAGGTTGCATATAGTATAAACCAACAGAGTAACGGACTTTATCCATATACATTGGATCTTTGTTCCACTTGTTACTCAGACTGTCCTCAAGAAGAGAAGTATATGCTTCAATTTTATCAAGAACGACTCGGTTGTCTTTATCCTGCTTGTTTATGAACTGAAGCTGGGCAAGATAGTTTTCGGGATAGCCGTCTCTTAGTAGATTTTCGGCAAATGCAAGTCGTGCACCAATACTGTTTGGATTGATTACGAGAGCACGTTTGTACTCATACTGTGCCTGATATGATAAGTATTTTTGGGAATAATCGTTTGCCTTTTTTATATGCCATTCAGCCCATGCGGCACGGCGTTTGTCTTCAACAGACAGATACTCGCATACGAGCTGTTCCATGGAACTGCGCATTATTTCATCTTCGGGATCAATTTCAAGCCCTGTTTCATAGGCAGCGATAGCTTCTTCAATGCGGTTCATCCTAGTGAGAGCAAGACCCTTCAGATACCATGCAGAAGACAGCTTACGGTTGCGGCTTATACGATATTCGCAAATATCGACTACATCCTGAAAATGCATTGTTGAATACAGGATTGATGCCAAAAGACCATAGGCTTCGTCATAATCAGGCCTTATAGCAATTGCAGAACGAACTCTCTGTTCAGCCTCCGTCCAGGAACCTTCCTTTGCAAGCAAGTATGATGCAAAATAATGAACTTCGGGATTGTCACTGTGATAGCGGAGTGCCTGGTTTATGTATTTTTTGGATACGGCAGGTTTACCCAGTTCATAGGATACAAGTGCAAGAGAAAGTAAAGCTTTGCGGTTCTCAGGCTGACGCTTGAGTGCATCCTGATACAAAGCTTCTGCACCGGAAATTCTTCCTTCAAAAATATCAAGTTCGGCAAGACCAAAACGGGCTTCCGTATCATTAGGATACTTGTTCAGAACCTCATTAAAAACTTTTCGTGCTTCATCAAGTCTGCCGAGTCCTACAAGCGAAAAACCTTTGAGATTTGGAATGCTGGTATTATTTTTCAGATATTTTGCCGCCGTATCAGCATAATCAATCGCCAAATCATATTCACTCAGTGCATAAGCACATTCCGCAAGAGAAAACCACGCCTGCCCGAAAGCAGGATTCATCTGTAAGCATTCCTGATAATACTCGGTAGCTCTGTACCAATCCTGCCGGTTCTGGTAAATCTGCCCTTCCTCATACCATTCAAGGGCTGTTTTCTGCTTTTGAGGACGTTCAAAAATCGTCTGTGCAGAAACCTGTGTAAAAAAAGAAAATAACACAACAAAAAAGACAAAAAGAACAAAATGTCTTTGAACGCTTCCCACCGCTATTCTCCTGTTCTCTTAATAACCTTTACCGAATTAATACGATGACCTTCCATTTCCTGAACAATAAAATCATATTTGCCCCAGGAAACTTTTTCAAATTTTACGGGAATCTTTCCAAACAAATCAAATACAAAACCACCAAGAGTTTCAACTTCCTCATCGGGTATGTCCGCATCGATTTCTTCATTCAATTCACCGATATTTATACGTGCATCGCATATCCACATATTCTCACCTGCACTCAGAATGTCTTCTCTTTCGTTATCATACTCATCCTGAATGTCACCGACTATCTGCTCTATAATGTCTTCCATGCACACAATACCCGACATTCCACCATATTCATCTATAGCTATCGCAATGTGCACATGCCTTCTTTTGAATTCACGAAGCAAGCTGTCGATTCGTTTTGACTCCGGTACAAAAAATGGTTTTCGTAGAATTTTCTCCAAATCAAGCTTTTCGTGTTTTGCAAAAATCTTTATCAGTTCCTTTACATGAAGAACTCCGACAATGTTATCAATTGAACCGCTGTAAACAGGAAACCGCGAATGTCCGCTTGCCGTAATCTGTTCAAGGATTTCTTCATCAGTCATTTCCAACGAAATAACATCAACGTCAATACGAGGTATCATAACTTCCTTCACTGAAGTTTCAGACAAATCCTCGATTCCCTGTATCATGTCCTTTTTTTCTTCAAGAATCTTTTCCTGCTCAGAGACGGACGTACTGCCGCCGCCGTGAGGATCCTCATCACTGTTTTTTCCAAATAATCTATCTAATACTTTCATTTTTATTCCTTTACAATTGTTTCGTTTTCCATTTCTTTCAGCAGTTTTTCCTGAAAAATGAGCATTTCCTGCTCAGGTGAATTGTCACTGTGATCCATTCCGTTCAAATGTAAAATACCATGAACCAACAAACGTTTTAATTCTTCATTTAAAGTAACGGCAAATTCAGTGCAGTTTGTTAGCAATGTATCTATACTTATAACAATATCGCCTGCCGCATACCACACAATTCCCTCATCATCAGCATATTCATCTCCACCTTCAAAAGAGAGGACATCTGTCGGGGAATCAATGTTTCTGTACTGACTGTTGAGATTTCTGATAAATCCGTCATTACAGAACATAACCGACACTTCCCAGTGATCCAGTTTGAGCTTTTCCAGAACTTTTTCCAAAAAAGGCTTCACATTATCAAACCATTCCGGAGGCTCACAGGTTTCTTCCATCCCGACAAAAATATTATTTTTCATTAGTTTTCTCATCCTTTTCGTCTGTTTTTCCGTTTCCGGCATCGGGACTGTCCGGATCTTTCTGGTTAGGATATTCAATGCGTGAGTGGTAATATCCTGCAAGTATGTTTACAAATATGGACTGAATTTTATCAAGTTCCGCAAATGTCAAATTTGATTTGTCCAGCTGGCGGTCTTCATATTTCTGCATAACCAACTGATGAATAAACTTTTCAAGCCTTGTGACAGAAGGATTTTCAAGAGTACGACAAGCAGCCTCAACAGTATCGGCTAGCATGACAACAGCAGATTCTTTGCTGGCGGGCGGTTCACCCATATAAGAATAATCGTCTGGCGAAACCGAAGGATCTGATTCCTTTGCCTTGTTGTAAAAATACGAAATTACGCCGTTTCCGTGGTGTTCGGCTATAATATCGATTACTTCCTGCGGCAGATGTAGTTGATTTGCTTTTTCAACGCCTTTTTTAACATGCCGGCGGATTACGGAAACAGAAAGACTCGGGTTAATATCATTATGCTTATTGTAATCGGTTTGGTTTTCAACAAAATATTCGGGCTGCTCAAGTTTGCCAAGATCATGATAATAAGCGCCTACTCTTGCAAGCAATGGATTTGCCTGAATCTCACGACAGGCACTTTCGGCCAGTGTTGCAACCATCATTGAATGGCTGTATGTGCCCGGAGCGGTAAGAAGCATGTGCTTCATAATGGGGCTGTTCAAATCCGACAAATCCATAAGCCTGAACGCGGTGACAGTGTTAAGAATAGATTCCAGCGGAGTAAGAAAACCAAGTGCCAGAATACCTGAAATAAAACCGCTGAACAAAGCACCTGCAAGGCACGGCAGGAGCTGATAACCATTTTCAGGGAAAACAAGTGAAAGCAGCAGAAGCAGTGCAACTTGTAGAAGCCCCAATAACAACGAAACACGTATAAAATCAAGACGTTTTTCCATCTTGAAAACTAGTTTTGTACAGAAAAGGCACGAAACCAGGACAAATACCATAGGCATTGGTTTGAATGAACAGGCTGGAAAAACAACAAGTGCCAGCATGACCGAAAGAACTACGCCTGTAAAACGGTTTATCAATATTGTTGCCAGCATTACACAGAGTGCTGCAGGTATTATTGAAACAATGGTGTAAGTTGATGAAAAAAGCGGAACTCTTACCATAAATACAGTAATTGAGTATATGAAAATAAGCACGACGGAAAGAAATACCAGCTCATCAACTTGAAATTTATATATTTTTTTTGCAGCAAGAAGAAAATATGTACTAAGACACATAAGGAAAAGATATATTATGGTTTTATACAGGCTCTGTACGTCAATTCTATCAGGATTTTGAGCAAGCAGCTTTAGTTTTTCATAATCATCCGCTGTAATAACAAAGCCTTTGCGAATTATTTTTTCACCTTTTTTTATGGTCAAGCCATCCTGTGCAATGGAAAAAATATCTTTTGATGCCACAACTGTTTTGTCGGCGACCTGACCGATTTCATATTCAAAAAAAGCATCACGCATTATTGCATTGCGGGTGTAATGTTCAATAAATGTCACAATAACCAAAACCGCAAACGTTATGGCAAGAATTACAATAACTCTCGAAGATTTATTGAATGATTCCTTAAAATTGGAAAGAAAATGCGCAAACGTTCCGTCTGCCGGCAAAATTGATTTTTTAGTGTTGTTTTTCATACGCCTTTATTATCTTTTTTACAAGAGGATTTCGCACGACATCTTCTGCCTGCATTTTTAAAATGAATATTTCGTTGATAGGCTGGAGAACAGAAACCGCATTAACCAGACCGGATTCAATACGTTTCGGCAAATCTATCTGAGTTACATCACCCGTAACAAACACTTTGGAGCCTTCGCCCATACGTGTCAAAAACATCTTCATCTGTTCAACCGTAGTATTTTGAGCCTCATCCAGCAAAATCACAGAATTTTCAAGTGTCCTTCCCCTCATATAGGCAAGCGGAGCAACTTCGATCATTCCTGCATCATACAGTTTTCGCAATACCTCGCGCGGAATGAGTGACTCCATTGCATCATACAAAGGCCGCAAATACGGATTTATTTTTTGTTCCAAATCTCCGGGCAAAAAGCCCAAACTTTCTCCCGCTTCCACAACAGGGCGTGTCAGAATAATCTTGCGTTTCTTGCGCGAAAGCAAAAGATATAATGCAAAAGCAACTACAAGATAGGTTTTTCCTGTACCGGCAGGTCCAAGACAAAAAACCATGTCATAAAGGTTCATGCCACGTATAAGTTCTGACTGATTTTTGTTTTTAGGATAAATTCTTTTGAAACCTTCGGGAATTTGAATATGGGATTCATAAAACAAATTGTTGTCGTCAGGTGATTCAGAAGACCTGAGTATCGAAGAAATCATCTCGGAACCGGCTTCGGCTCCGTCTTCTACTTCTGTTGTTATTCTTCCGATTATCTGCTTAAACCGGCTGCAAATCTGCGCATCAGCATCCGAAACGGACAATTCATTACCTTTGGTAAAAACAGGAACTCCGAGGTGTTCTTCTATGAGTCGCAAATTACTGTCGTTTGAGCCGCAGATTTTTGACAATATGTCCGAATCTGTGACTACTATGGTATAAGACGATTCCACCACTGACATTCTACATTTGCATTTATAATCAGTCAAGAGATTGAAGAATGGATTAATTGGGCACTGTAAAAGCAGTTCACCACTGAATAAAAAAAGGTACTCGAATTCCTTTTGTCGGGCAACCGGAACTCGAATCCGGGACCCCAAGTCCCCCAGACTTGTACGCTAACCAGCTGCGCTATTGCCCGACAAAAGAAACTAAAGTACCAAATATAAAAATTTAATTAAAAGTTTCTAAGCGAAAATTAAATTATCAAAATTGCTTTTTTATGTCAATCAATATATTCTTGTATTGATTGATTTGTCGATAAATGATACAGGTAGATACTTTAAAAGGGTTTTATCAATGAAAAAACACATATTGCCAATATTCGTTATTTCCGTACCTCTTTTTATTATTTCATGTACACTTACTCCCGCCATGGTTGTAGAAAACAGCATTGCAGAAGCAGGTACAATTACATCTACAACTGTAAAGGCAGACACAAAAGACAGCTATTCAGAAAATCAGGAAAAATATCAGAACCTTAAAGATTTTTCATTTGACAAATCTGCTTATACTAACGTGATTTCAGATCCGGTCCCGAATACAGGCATATACCTTGCATCTGCCCAAAATACTGATACAGACCAACAGGAAAATTACTATTATAAGGATATAGAACCTGTAGACGATTCATCGATTGAAGGACTGATAAAAAACGGGAACAATTCTAAAGCAAAAGAAATAATAAAAAACCAAAATCTTTTTGAATATAAAGACATAAATCAAAACACTCTGCTTCATATTGCTGCAAAATACAATAATCCTGAAATTATTACATGGCTGATTCAAAATGATTCCGACACTGAAATCCTGAACGATTTTGGAGACACTCCCCTGCATACTGCATTATCCTCAAATTCCCTTAACGCATGTCAGGCTCTTGTTGATGGCGGGGCAGACATTTTTACCCCAAATTCTAACGGGAAAACCGCATTTGCACGGAGTATTGAAAAAGGAAAAGACTATTATCCGATTTTTATTACCAAAGAATCAGGTAACGTTAAGGATATTAAAGGACAAACAATTGTCCATTACTTTGCAAGAACCGGGGATATGAAAGGAATTGCTAATTGTATAAAACAAGGATTGCCTCTTGACCTCCCGGACAATAGTGGAAAAACACCACTTGCCATCGCATACTCAGACAAAGAAAACCCGGATGCGGCTGCCATTGCTGCAATGCTTCTTATTGCGGGTGCAAAACCTCAGCACGGCGAATTTGAATATTTTGAAACCACTGTAAAAACACGGAATGCCGGTCATATTTTTGAAGACAAACAAACCCCTGTTCATTGTGCAGTTATAGCAGAGCATGTCGGGATTTTGACATACCTCCTTGCCTGTGGTGCAAAACCGAATGGGAAAGACGGTGCAGGTGCAACACCACTTCACACAGCAGTCAGATATGGTAGAACAAACGCAGCTTCCATTCTTCTTTCTCATGGTGCCGATGTCGATGCATGCGACAGCATGCTTAAAACACCATTACTCATATCAGCCCCTCCTGAAAAGCAGGATGAAATTTACACACTGCTTCTTGATTATGACGCAGATATAACAGTACAGGACACATTCGGCGATAATGTTCTTCACATAGCGACACTAGGAAATATGTCCACAGCATTGGTCGCTAAGCTCATAAACAACGGTGCCCTTGTAAACACACAGAACAAACAAGGACTTACTCCGCTTGCTCAGGCTGTTGAACAGGGAAATACCGATCATATAAGAATTTATGTAAACGCCGGTGCTGATATTTTTATACAGGACAATAACGGTGAGACACCTGTTTCAAAAAGCTTTACACAGGATAAAATACTTAAAGCACTGATAACAGAAGAAAATTGCAACATTTCGGACTTTTACGGAAACACTCCACTCCATATAGCGGCAGAAAAAGACGCCTCGACAAGTTGCATTACATACCTTTTAACCTGTGGAATAAAACCGAACACTCCCAATTGTTATGGTGAAACACCTCTGTTCAGTGCACTAAAGTCCGATAGCGGCAGAATCATTCAGATTCTTACAAAAGCTGGTGCAAAGAAAGACTACAAAGACAATCAAGGGAATACAGCTCTACATACAGCGGTAAAATTCATAGCAGAAAAGAGTGCTGCACGTCTGATTTCATACGGATATTCTATTGATGCAAAAAACAAAGCAGGGAAGACACCTCTTGCAGAAGCTGTCACAGAAAACCGCCTGAACATGGTAAAGCTGTTCATTTCAAAGGGTGCAGACGTCAATGAAGCGGACATTACAGGGAAAACAATCCTTATGGATGCAATAGAATGCAAAAACCCTGTAGCCATCAATATACTGCTCAGCAAGGGTGCTCTTCCGGAAAAATCAGATATATACGGCAGGAATGCTTTTCATGAAGCTGCGTCAGGTAAAAATGAAGCTATCATAAGTCAGATTGCAAAGACAGGTGTCAACCCTCTGTCCACGGACGAAGCCGGAATAACACCTTTCAGTCTTGTGATGAGATGTCCTCTCCAACTTATAAAAATCCTACTCGGAAAAGATACAACCGTTACAGACAACTATGGAAATACACCATTGCAGATTGCACTTGCAAATAACGCATCAGAAGAACTGATTGATTATCTTATAGGAGCTGGTTATCCTATAAATCATCAAAATAACGAAGGTAAAACAGCACTTCAAACTGCAGTACAAAACGGGCTTAACAAAACAGCAGAAAAACTTCTCAAAAAGAATGCACTAATTTATTTACCCGATAAAAACCACTACAATTCAGTTCTTACTGCAATGCAGTATAATCCATCAGTTTTGATAGACATGACCAAATATTCACGCAACCAAACCGATGAGAACGGAAATTCACTTCTGCATTATGTTGCAACAAGCGCAGATATTTCTGTAATAAAAGCACTGATTGATAATGGTGCAAATATCAACGCAAAAAACAAAAATAATGACACACCCAAAGACATAGCCGAAAGATTCGGGCGTTCTCCCGATATAATCGGACTTTTCCAGTGATTAAAATGTGCCGAGTGGAAATCATCAAAAAAATATGTTATATTTATTGAAGTTTAATGTATCGTTGTGGATTCTGAAAAATGAAGTGTGAAATTTGTGGTATTAAAGAAGCTGTTTTATTTGTTCAACAAATAACATTCAATAAAACAAAAGAAATGCACATATGCCTTGATTGTGCAAAACTTCACGGACTTTCAGGCAATTTTGAAATTCCTATAAATAATCTGTTTTCCGAACTGCTTAATGATAGCGGAACAACTGTAAAACAACAAAAAGCCGCCTGTCCGGTATGCGGTTTTCAACTAGAAGATTTACAAAAAAAACACCGGTTGGGCTGTCCGGAATGTTATACTTTTTTCAAAAGCGAAGTTTTTTCATTGCTTAAAAAATCAGGCATAGAAGGAACATATCATGGTTCAATGCCAAAAAGACTCGCAAATTTCAGATCCGTACTTACAGACAGAATGATTTTTCAGGAGAAACTGGATAAGGCAGTTGCCGAAGAAGATTACGAAAAAGCTGCTTTTTATCGTGACAAGCTAAAAGCACTGCATACCGGTTCTGACATCAGTTTTTTTAATGATGAGGCTGATGATGAGTAATACAGATTCATCCCAATTGTCACATGATGCCTGGTATTCTTTTCCAGGAGAAGAAAACGATGTCGTTCTTTCTACACGGGTAAGGCTTGCCAGAAATCTTGCCGATTTTACATTTCCTTCACAGTTTACTGCCGATGAGGCAGAACGGATTCAGTCACTAATTTTTGATTCATTCACTAATATGGAAAATCCTGATAATTTTCAGACCATACGTCTTTCGAATATAGATGCTTTGGGACAGCGGATTCTGGCGGAACGGGGCATGTTTCCCTACCCTGCCTACTCTTTTCCCTGGTGTGGAGGCATAGTACGGAATGACGGCAAAATAGCCTGTTCCATTAATTATCTTGACCACATACGTATTGCTTCGTTCATATCCGGTTTTGACTGCGAAAAAGCTTACCTTACAGCGCATGATATAGATTCTGTTCTTCAAGACAAGCTTCAGTTTGCCGCCTCACCGCAAATGGGTTATCTTACATCTAATCTCAAAGATCTTGGCAGTGGAATGAAACTTTCCGCAGTTTTACATTTACCCTCAATAACTATTGCAAAAATTGCCGATAAAGTATTTAGGGAAACAGCTGACACAAACTGTACGGTTTCTGTTTTTTTTGATTCAAAAGACAGCCCTGCTTCAGCATCTGGTTCATTCTTTCTGATTCAAAACAAAAACAGCTATTGCGGCGATGAAGGCGAACAACTTCAGAATTTTCAAAAAACCATTCTTCATATTGCAGAATATGAGCGAGGTGCCACAATGAGTCTTATGGAAACACGACCAACACGTGTCAAGGACTCCGTTTACAGAGCGATTGCCACGTTGCGTTATGCACGGCTCATTAGCAGAAAAGAAGGTCTTGAGCTTATATCCAGAATAAAATGGGGAATAAATCTCGGCATTTTATCCGGTATTGAACACAATGAACTGACTGCTCTTTTATATCGCATACAGAATGCGCATTTGCTTTATGTCAGCAGAAACGGCAATCTTGACTTTGAAAAAGATATAATTACGGAAGACGCAAAAATCGACAGACTGCGTTCGCTCGTAATGCAGGAAGCGTTATCTTCCTTACAAATAAACTAACAGGGATACAACTGATGTTTAAAGGACTTTCACCACGCGCACAAAAAATAATTTCTATTTTTGCACAGGAAGAAGCAAGAAAACACAATAATGACCAGATTTTGCCAGAGCATCTTATACTTGCCATATTAAAATCAGGAGAAGGCCTGGGTTACGCAGTAATCAAGCAGCTTAAGATTAATCCGCTTGCATTACAACTTGAAATAGAAAAGAAAATACCAAAAAAATCCTCGTCGGACAACATATATATTTATACTGATATTCCACCATCACGCCGACTCAGCACAATGATTGACTATGCCGCTGTTGAATCAAGATCCCTAGGACAGGATTATATCGGCACAGAGCATCTTTTACTTGCAGCAGTAAAGGAAGAAAAAAGTACGATAGCTCAGTTTTTTGACATATCAGGTATCAATTTTGAAACAGTACGCAAAACTGTCATTCAAGTTTTGAGAACATATGGAAATTCAATAGGCAGCAGTCATAAAACACCGGATTCAGGTACAACAAAACAGTATCCCGGAAGGAATTCATTTGTTGTTTCTTCAAATCCTTTTTTCAGCACAACACCACAAAATCAGCGTCCGGCTCCGTCAATCCTAAAGGAATTCAGCCGTGATCTGACACAAAAAGCAAGAGAAGGAAGCCTTGATCCCGTTGTAGGTCGAACAAAGGAAATTGACCGCATAATTCAAATTCTTTCACGGCGCACAAAAAACAATCCAGTCCTCGTAGGTGAACCGGGAGTCGGCAAAACTGCTATTGTTGAAGGACTTGCACAAAGGATAGTTTCCGGCGATGTTCCACGGAATCTTATAAACAAGCAAATTCTCACATTGGATTTGGCATCGGTCATTGCAGGTACCAAATACCGTGGCGAATTTGAAGAACGTATTAAAAGAATTATCAAGGAAATCGCTGATAACAAAAACATTGTTCTTTTCATCGATGAACTGCATACAATAATTGGTGCCGGTGGAGCAGAAGGTGCAATGGATGCATCTAATATCATAAAACCGGCTCTTTCCCGTGGAGAGATGCAATGTATAGGTGCTACCACTATAAAAGAATACAGAAAACACTTCGAAAAAGATGCAGCACTTGAACGACGTTTTCAAAAAGTAAATGTTGAAGAACCCTCTATAGAAGAAACGAAACAGATTTTGCAGGGCCTCAGGAAACGCTATGAAGATTTTCACGGTGTTTTTTATGAGGATGATGTTATTGATTCAATAGTCCGCTATTCAAGTCGTTTTATAACAGAGAGATTCCTTCCTGACAAAGCAATTGACGTTATGGACGAAGCCGGTGCAATGAAAAAAATTACACAGGCAGTTCCACCGATAGAATTGACAGAACTTGAAGAAAAAATTAACAGGTTAACTGCTGAAAAACAACAACTCGTTATCAACCAGGATTACGAAAAAGCCGCAAAAGTCCGTGACGAAGTACGAGAACTCCGAAATCAGCTTGATATCGTGCGTAATTATTGGCAGGAAAGGGATGATTCTTTTTCCAATAAAGTTACCATAAGTGATGTAAATTCAGTTTTATCCTCAATCACAGGGATTCCTCTCGATACAATCGATAGTGCCGAAACTAAAAGGCTTTTGAGAATGGAAACAGAATTGCACAAGACAGTTATAGGACAAAACGAAGCTGTTTCTACAATAACTTCAGCAATAAGACGATCACGAGCAGGAGTTTCTTCAGGGAAAAGACCTCTTGGTTCATTCATATTCCTTGGACCTACAGGAGTCGGAAAAACTTTGCTTGCAAAAACTCTAGCAAAATTTTTATTTGGTTCGGAAGATTCGCTTGTCCGTATAGATATGAGTGACTATATGGAAAAACACAATTCAAGCAAACTTGTTGGTGCTCCGCCCGGATACGTTGGCTATGAAGAAGGTGGAACTCTAACAGAAAAAATCCGACGTAACCCATATTCTGTAGTACTATTGGATGAAATTGAAAAAGCCCATTCTGATATATTCAATCTTTTGCTGCAGGTATTGGAAGAAGGTGAACTCAAGGACAGTCTCGGACACACAGTCAATTTCCGAAATACAGTAATAATCATGACATCAAACGCAGGTGCACGACAAATTTCAAATTCCAATAGAATGGGTTTTAACCGGTTTGACAACGAAATTATCGATTATTCCGATATAAAGTCCAATGCCATGAATGAGCTTAAAAAGCTTATGAGTCCGGAACTTATCAACCGTATTGATGATATAATTGTTTTTGATTCTCTCTCAAAAGAGGAAGTCTCTAAGATACTGGAAATTCAACTTGCAGAACTCGCAGATCGTCTTAAGGAACAAGGATTTGCATTAAATGTGAAAGCCAGTGCAAAAAACTATCTAATTGAAAACGGATATGAACCTTCATACGGAGCAAGGCCGATGCGTCGCCTGATTCAAAGAGAAATCGAAGATCCTGTTGCTTATGCAATAATAAGCGGTAAAACCGAAAAAACAGATGAAATTGTTATTGATTATAAAAGGGAAAAAATTGTCATCACATACCGCAGAAAAAAAATCGTCAAACACACAGATGAAACACTTGAGCCTGTTGAGGAACTTGCAAAATAGATGACATTTCACTTCAGCAGAGTACTGTCCAGGTTTACTGCACCTGCTCTGACAAGCCTTATTCTGCCGTCTGAAACATCAACAATAGTCGAAGGGACGCCGCTTTCTTTGTCTCCATCAGCAACAATCAGCGGCACATCTTTTCCAAATTCTTCTATAATATCTGCTATTTTCCATAGAGCAGGTGAACCAGATCTGTTTACACTTGTAGAATAGATAGAACAATCTGAACATTCGATGACGGTTCTGAGCCAATCATCATCAGGACAGCGCAAGGCAACTGTTCCACCTCCAAGTTCTTTTTTCTTCCCTATTATTATAGTCAATGAACCTGGCCATAAAGCCAGAAGCTCTTTAGGGATTTCTTGATCCGTATACTTTTTATAATCCTGAGACAATGCAATAAGTTCGATAAATGGTTTATTTTCATCTCTGCCCTTTATTGCCTTTATATCATTACCACCATCAGGAACACGAGCAGAAAAACCATATATCGTATCCGTCGGAATTATAACTACTTTTCCCTGCTTTATATAATCTGCTGCTATCAGCTCAGATTTCGGGCTGTTCTTCCGGATTATCAATTACAATTTCCTCAAGTTGACGTTTGTGAAGTTTTTCCCTTAAACTATGCATAGAAACTAATAAAAGAGAAAAAAGAAACATAACAATACCAGATGTTTTGCATACCCACTCTGGAACATATTCTACTTCTTTTATAAGAACAGGAGTACCTGTTTCAGGAATATAATCCATAGGAGGATTCAGTCCTCGAAGCCTGATTATTTTTTCATTTTCTTCAATATATCCCAGCTTTTTTGCATAGGATGCAATTACTTCCGGGTCAACTATGAGAGAATTTAATTCTGTAGACAGGTTTTCATTAATTTGTTTGATTTTTTGAAAATTAGCAGAGATGACCTGCTTCTGTTCTTCAAGCTGTGAAGCAGCCCAAAGTCCGTCAGGACCAAAAAAGGCAGAAACTAAAACATACATCAATGTTCCCATTAAAGCCGATAACAAAACTTTATTCTGTGTCATACAATTAATAACGGCATTTAAACTTCTTTTCTGAAGTTATCTTGCATTTTTAAAATATTTCCAAGTATGATTATGGGCAAATTTTATACTCCTGCCGATAAACAATAAGGATAAATACATTTTTTGGGGAAAAAATGTAAAGAAATTTATAATAATTTCCCATAATGTTGAAAATAATGCTATAATAGCAGATAATCGGAAAACGACAAAAAGGATTTTACAAGTTTGACTTTTGAAGACGTAACAGATTTTAATATTGATGATTCTGAAAATCCGTTAATCCTACCGGATTCACCTTCTCTTGCAAAAAAAGTTGAAGCTGCTTACGACGAAAATGATATTGATATTCAGAATTTTTCCGAATATGAGTTTGAAGATTTTACATTACCGACTCCAAAACCTGCTATAGAAAAAAAAGAAACTAAGCCTTCTCCTGTTCAACAACCAACGGAAGTTTCATTTTCAGAAGAAGAAGAAATTGATCTTGATAATTTTCTTTCTGGTGGAGGAGAAGACGTTACAGCACAGTTCGATTTACCTGTTTCGGATTTTGTTGTAGGTGGCGGTGATGATATTACCGATGACTTTTTAAGCGAACTGAACAGTGATTTTTCTAACAGTCCCAAAAAAGAAGACAAGAACGAATACCTATTTGATGCACCTGTTGAAATCGAGCTTACATTTGACGACAGTTATGTTGAAGGAATACAATCAGAATCCTACGAACATGTTATCGATGAGACAGAAGCTTTTGCAGACATTACAATAACTGATGCCAATGGAGTTGAAGACAATTTTGATGATTTCTTCAATACTCCGTCAGATATTCCATCAGTTTCCGAAACAAAATCGCATGAAACTACAACTTTTGACATCGTAAATGAATTTGATGATTTTCTTTCCTCAGATACACAGGAAGCTCCCCTCTCAGAAGTCAATAAAGATGAACATAAAATTCTAAAGATTGTTGATTATAACATTACGGTTAAAGAAGACGATGTCACTAGTTCACGAACAATCGCCTCGTCAGACACCGATAATGAACTTGACGTGAATGAATCCATTCCTCTCTTTACTTCCGAGGAAGAAAGGAAACAGCAGATTGCACGCTATACAAAGAAAAATGATTCTGTATCAAATATAGAAACATCATCTTCTTCTACAGAAGATTTTGATGTTGATTCTCTTCTTGCAGAAGTGGAGGATACAACGGATATAACCGGGAGTATAGCAGAAACTGAACTTCCTGCCGATACGGAAAAAGGGATTCCTACTCTTGATGATTTTGACGGTGTTGATACAACCATACCAGAAATCGATGATATGGAAATAATTAATGATTCTCAAACTCCTGATGAGCCGTCTAATGACACGATAGAATTTGTTATTCCGGTTCAAGAAGAGTTAATACCCGACAGTTACAGCTCTGAAAATTCCTTTACAGAGCCTGAAACTGATAATTTTACAGTAAAAGAGGAAATAAATTCTGATTTTAATGCATTAAATGATAATAAAAAACTTGATATTACAAAAAAATCAGAGTACAATAGTATTGAGCTTGATGAGGAGGAGCCCATGAATTTTGAAGACATAACACAAACACCACAGGAAGATGAAAAACTGAATGAATTTTCTGATCCCGGAGAAGTGGCTTCTTCATCTGATTCCAGTTCGGTCTTAAAAGAGATTTCTTCTGAACTTAGCCAGTTACGTTCCGAGCTGGCCTCTCTAAAAGCAGAGTTTTCGGCGTTCAAGAATTCTAAGGCAATGCCGGAATCTTTAACAGAAGATATTTCTACTGACGAACAGATTGTTTCTGAAGAAACAGCTGAGGAAAATATCGAACTTAATGTTGAGCCTGCTGAAGAACCGGAAGCAGCACCCGTGGCAGAATCCGGCTCAACCGGTTTTTTTGATGATAATGCAGAAGATGATACAATCGCCCTCTCTGGTGATGAGTTGAGTAATATTCTAAACAGTGCTGATTTTACAGAAGAATATGTTGACAATACTCAGGAAGAACCTCAGGATTCAGAACTGCCTGGTTCTGTTACAGAAGTTGCTCAAGAAGATGAAATATCATTTGATGAAGAACCTGTTACAGAAGAATCAGAAGCTGTAGGGATCGATACGGACATCAATTTTGATGAAAAACTTGAAGAACCTGAACTTGATGATATTGAAATTTCAAATGACCTCGATGCAACAGTCGAAGACGATATATCAATTCCAAAGGTTGACGATATTCTTGAACCACCTGCAGAAGACGATATAGTAGGTGAAGAAGTTCCTGTTACAACGGATTCGCTTTCTTCAGACAATATTGATTACCTTGAATCAGAATCAGCACCAACTGATGAGTCTTCTGTTATTCCTGAAAAAGGCGGTCTTGATATCCCAGATAACTTTGAAATAGAAGAAGAAACACAGGATATTTCGCTTGAAGAACCGGAAGAGGAACCTGTTCCTACTGTTGAATCTGTTACAAATGATATTCCGACAGATGAAGGAAATGTTGATTTTTCAATGCCTGAATCAACTGATGACTTGTCAGTCGATTTTACAGAACAGGATTTAATTCCTGAAGCTCCATTAGATTTGCCTTCAGAAGAACTTGACGAAGAATCAGAAGCAAATGAACCTACAGAGAAGGTTTTCGAAAGTGATCAATGGAATGAACCTGAATCAGCTCCAGCTGAAGAACCAGTTGCATCTCCAGAACCAGAATCAGAAGGATCTCATTCTGTACTTGAAAAAGCAAATCAGATTCATGATAGTATGCCTGCAGATTTGAAAGACGAAATAAAATCAGTATTGATTTATATGGATCAACTTTTGGAAAATCTGCCTGAAGATAAAATTGAAGAGTTTGCAAAATCCGAATACTTTGAGACATACAAAAAACTTTTCAAGGAATTAGGACTGTCCTGATTTATGGGTTTGCTACAACGCTGTAGTGACATACTGGAAAGATACAACAATATGTTTGTATCTTTCCAAAACTCCAAAAATACAATACCTTTTTCTTTTCAACAATTGCACCGAATTTTAAATAAGTTTGGTGTTTTGCATTTTGGGCTATATGTTCCTGTTGACAAGCACTACACAATGTTCTTTAACCATGGTTTTGATGCTCAAACCCTTTCTCAGGGTGATTCCAGTGCAGACTTTTGGTTTGGTACACTTGGCATTGTACCTGAAGAAAATACATGGTACACACAGGAAAACCAACAATTGGATTCATTCCTTCAGCTTTTTTCTATTAAAGACAGAGAACATATTTCTCTGCTTCACATTAAATTTATAACACTGAACAGCATTTCAAACTGTATAATACTTGTATCACAGGAAAACACAAATCAGAATGAAACAGACAACTTACTGGACTTTATAGATGAAAACTTTTCAGAATTATTGCCAGCTATCGAAAATATACTTCGGTTTCACCTTTATACACAAAAACCGGAAATAATAAATCAGTTTTCTTCCGATCTCATTCAAGAAAATACTAACGCAGATTTATCCGGAACAATGGTTAATATTTCTTTTTCAAATTTGATACAGTTCTTACGAAATTCAAACCCGAATCCCGACATTGTTCAAATTATAACTATTCTAAGCCGTCTTATAAAAGATCATCTTCCCGAAAACAGCATATGTATTGAATATGATTCCGAAAACCTTAAATTAGTACTTTTTTCGCAAAACGGTATTTGCATAGAGAAATTTGCAAAAGACATGATGACCTATTTATCCGATTATCTTTCAAATGGAGAGGAAAAGTTTATCGTTTTTTCTACTGAAGGAACAACGTATGAACCGGAAGAACTTTTAAGCTTTCTACACTTACAGAACACGGAAAATCAATTTTGAACCTAACTTATCTGCAGTCCAAAAACAACCTTAAAATTTGTTCATATAATAATATACTTTTACATTCTGCATACAATCCCGAAAAAGAAGCAGAACGATTTGTGCAAGCCATTTCAATTGATTTCACCCCTAAATACATTACTGTAACAGGTCCTGCCCTATCATACTGCCTGCCGTTTTTGAAGCAAAGATTTGCATATTCAAAATTTATCTGTATTCATTATACAAATCAATTTGATAATGATGAATCACCATGGGACAAAATTATTTATTCAAAGGACTCAGTACAGAACCAATTATTCTCCTACATAGGAGAAGAAGATGCATCTTCTGTCCTTTTTTTGTCCTGGAAACCAAGCGAATCAGCATTTCCAGAAGAGTACAAAAAAACCTGGTATGAAATAAAACAATTTTTAACAACGTCAAAAAATGTTCTTGCTACAAGAATGTATTTTAACAAACGCTGGACAAAAAATTCCATTCGATTTCTAAATTACATATCGCATATAAATCAGATATCATGTGATAGGACTTTACCAATATTAATTACAGCCTCAGGACCATCTCTTTCGCCTATGTTGCCTGTAATAAAACAACTCAGAACTCAATTCTATCTTATTGCAGTGTCTTCATCTTTGTATCCTCTACTACATTATAATATTATTCCTGATGCAGCCATTTCAACAGACGGTGGGTATTGGGCAAAAAAACATCTTGATGTTCTGAAATTCTTTAACATACCGCCGATACCACTTTTTTTGTCACCAGAAAGTGCAATTTCTGCCGATCTGCTTAAAACTTCTCAAATAATTCCACTTTGCTATGGTGATGGTGTAGAAACAATTCTTCTTGATTATTGCAATATTCCTTGCATAAAAGCAGTTAGAAACGGTACTGTAGCGGGAACAGCAACAGAGCTCGCTTTTTCACTGACAGATAAATTTGTATATGCTGTAGGATTGGATCTTACAACTTCAAAAGGATTTCAGCACGCACAGCCGAACAATCTTGAATTGGGAGCAACCTCAAAGGACTACAGGCTTATACCTTTATCAACTAGAACCGCTATTCAAAGTTTCAATTCTGAATCCCTTTCTGTATATAAAAACTGGTTTTCATCAAGGAATTCTGAATTTGAAAGACGTTTTGTACGTGTTTATCACAAAAATAATCCTCTTTTAGAACACTTTGGTAATATAAAAGAAATTCCACATACAGTTTTTGAAGAACAAATGAAAAATGGCCCAGAAAAGACCAGGCCTATTTCAGTACCGTTGAATAATTTAATTGCAACAAATCGTGAAAAGATTTCTTCTATGCTTTTGCAAATAAAATCAGAACTTATCAAAGCAAAAAACAATCTAACTCCTATTACAGACTTGAACAAAGAATTACTTTTATGGATTAAAACAGTATCATTAGGGGAATATCTAATTCTTGAAAAAACAAAAGGTCCAATAAATGATAAAATAATACTGGATTTTGAAGACATATTATGAGTGATAATAATTTTTTCGAAAAGAACATATCTATTTTAGCCACAAAAAATCAGAATCTCACAAAACAAATTCTTGATGCAGGAACACAAAAATCTGTCTATACAGGTACAATGACGGCAAAAAATGGTATGAGTGTTGTAGTGTTTGCAAATTCAAAACCAATGTACTCATTGTATAATCCTGCTCCCAGGATTCAACCGGCAGATTTCACCAGAGCGTTTAATCTGGTCGGAGGACTTGGCAACGGATATCATTTTCAGACTTTGCTTGAAGATTCAGAAAACCATGTATTAGTAGTTGAAAAAAATGCAGATTCTATCAAGTTTCTTTTTTCTCAATATGATTTTTCGCAAATATTGTCAAAACCCAATTTTGACATTTGTACATCAGATTCATTGGAACAAACAATTCTTTCTACTTACATTCCTCAAATTAATGGTGTTTTTAACTATTCAGCTAACAGAGTCTGGGCAGAAAACAATATTGAAACAGAAAAAACAATTAATCAGCAAATCCAGTCCTCTCTAAAAAGAATAAGCGCGGACTATTCTGTACAGGCTCACTTCGGTAAAATCTGGCAACGTAATATTCTTGAAAATCTTTACATTTTTTCAAAGCAGAAAAAAAACAGTTTGCTTACAATTCCAAATCACAAAACAGCAGCTATAATCGCAGCAGGACCAACTCTTGATTCAACAATACAAATTCTAAAAAACAAGCGAAGCAATTTCTACATAATCGCAACAGACACTGCATCACAAGTTCTTTTTTTAAACGATATAATACCTGATGCAGTAGTCAGTGTTGATGGCCAGAATATCTCATACCGACACTTCTTAAAAACGAACATATTACCCCAAACTCTCTATATTCTTGATTTATGCGCTAATCCTTCGATAAGTAAAGCTGTTGTAAATACCAACGGAACCTTGCGTTTTGCTTCAGGAAGTCATCCTTTATGCAAACTGGCTGCTGATTTTTTCAAAGCAAACAACAATACAACCCTTTTCCCGTTTATAGACTCAACTTCAGGGACAGTTACAGGAGCTGCATTGGATTTTGCAATAAAAGCCGGCTTTAATAAAATTGAGCTGTTCGGGGCAGATTTTGCTTACTCAAGAGGAAAACCATATTGCAAAGGTTCATATCTTGATGAAACATACAATAACTCTTCAAGTAGAATAGGAACACAGGAAACAGCCTTTTCGGCACTAATGTTCAGGACATCCCTTATTCCCCTTGAGAATGGTACAACAACTACCGAAACCTTACAACAATACAACAGAGCCCTAACAAATGCCTTTGAAAAATCTTCCTCACATATTGTAAGAATTTCTGCAGATTTACAACCTCAAAATCTCACGACAAGAAAAAACACTATCAATAATCAAGACCAGCTTGATTTTTTTTCAGAAACTCTTTATAACCCGTCAAATTTTGCCGATTTTATAACTTGGATACTTAAAAGTATTTCAGAAGCAAGAGGAAAACCGCAGTCAGACATAATTACAGCACTTTTACCTTTTGCAGCCTGGTGCGAGAAAAAAGGATATTATCAAAGTTCAAAAAACTCATTTGATATAATTCTTGATTTGGCACAGGACTTTTTCAAGCGTTATGCGGAGTAACATATGACGAATAAAAGCGTAGTTTTCTTTGTTATCATAATAATACTTATATTTCTTGCAGGTTTTGGCTATTTTACAGCCAGCTGTATATATGACATAAAGGCAGGAACTATAGGTGCCGAACAACAGTTCAAAGCTCTTTTGCGTGAAATGGATTCCAAAGCCGCTTCGTCAAAATTCCTTTCTGCAGACTATCTTAACTCTCTTCAACCAATTATAGAGAAGAACGATTATATTGCAGCCCTTACTATAAAAAGTGATACTACAACTTATTTTGCATATCCTGTAAAATCCCGTTATATATCAACAGATTCAATTACTCCTGAAATCGCAGTTTCTTCTCCGGCGATGATTGTACGCTCAACAAATATTCCTCTTAACGACAAAATCAATACAATCGTAACTGCCGCAGTTTATCTGCTTCCTCCTCATACTGTTTTCAAATTTGCAAGAAATGCTTTTTTCATTATTCTTTCAGGAACATTACTGGCTTTTATCTTCTTAATCATCTGTTCAAAAGCAGAAAAAAAAGACACCTCAAAACAACATGAAATCGATAATACGCCTTCAAATACTTTTGATGAAATTGATATAGACACTGCTTTTTCTGAGCAGCCAGAACCAACTCCAACGAGTTCAGTTGAACTCAAATCAACTTCACAACCTGAAATTACAAAAACACAAGATATCCCTCAAAAAGAAAATCAGGTATTAGGATCTGACTCTGTACAAATTGATCCATTAGGCCTTTTTTCACCTACAACAGGTTTGAGTTGGGAATCCTATCTTGAAACAAGACTTGATTCTGAACTTGTCAGAGCAGCTTCCGCCGAACAGGATATATCGCTTGTATATATAAAAATTCTCGACTTACCGCATAATCATCCGGCAGCACGCAAAGTATCCGATATTTTGGTTAAATGTTTTTCGTTTAAAGATTTGATTTTTGAATTTGGAGAAGACGGCTACGTACTGATTTTACAGAACAGCGACCTTGTACATTCATTGAACATTTGCGAAAAGCTCTATACCGAAATTACATCTATTTTACAAGAATTTGATGTGGACAAAAAAGTCTTCTTTGGTCTTTCGAGCAGAACACTTCGCCTTATTCCAGGTATAAGACTTATAAAAGAAGCAATGCAAGCAGTCGACAAAGCAATGGAAGATCCTTCTCTTCCTATTGTTGCCTTCAAGGTAGATGCTGAACGATATCGCAAATTTCTTGCAGAAGAAGTCTCAAAAGCGGGAATCTGATTTCAAATCTTTCATTTTATAATTCTTTTAAACCTATATTTTCTCACTTTTTCATTATTTTGATTCTAATGACATTTTTATTTTTTCGTGTTATAATTAGATTATTGTGGAAGAATCAGGCGATAAACAAGATTTACTTTTTACTCCGGTAAGCATTGATGAATTCTTTGATAACGATTCAAGCAAAAAGAACGATGATATAAATACAAATATCGTCGTTTTATCCACAAAAGAAAAAGAACTTGTCAACATGGTCTTTGAACAATTACGCACTTCTTCGCCACAATCTCTTGAAAATATAACTGCACAAATAGCAGATTTGGAACGCCTTGCCGCTGCAATTGCGCGATTTCCATCTCTTTTGCAAAGACAGGTTTTTGCAGGACAGGAAGTACGCACGCAGGAATCTCTTGTACACGCACTTTTGGAATTCAGAACAGGTGACAGAATGTTGCATCTTCCCTCAAAGGCAATTCTGGGAAAAGGTTTTCTTGTAGCTAAATTTCATACTTTTGTTTCCATGTCAAAAGCAGCACGGGCACAGCATTTTCATACAAAAGACCTTGAAGCATTACGATCTGCGACACTCAGAATAATGTTCACAATCATGGCTGAGGACGTTTATCTTTCTCTGTTGGAAGACACCCAGATTCCACAGGATATACGAGAACAGATTGCCGTTTCGCTTATTGTTTTGTGGGAACACCGCAGTGACCAGAATGTTGCCGATATTGCACCGGTTCTTGAAGCAGTATGGACAGTAAGGGACAAACTTGTGCCAGCTTTTGGAACAATGGTTGGAACAAGTGAATTGCTTTTGCTTACCATTGAGCTTGATGAACAATGGACATTATTCATTAAGGAAAAACTTAGTGATCCGGATATTTCTCAGGCACTTGAAGAATTCTTATTTTCCTTATCACATGAACAGATAAATATCCTTAAGAATAAAATAAAAGAACAGTCTTGTACCTCAATCAGTCGTGAAGATGTTTATGCACTTCTCGGTGAACGTATTCCAGTAGACGTTGAGCTTGATCCCCGCAATTTTTATCTGCGTTATACAATACGCCGCGATAATGCACGCGCCAGAACGAGACTCAATCTTGATGGTCCACATAAGACACTTGAAGATCATTTTACACGTTTTATTCTTGAAAAAAATCTAGAAAAACAGCACAATGATATATATGCAAAATAAAAAAGAAATCTTCAGATGCGGAGCAAAGCTTCGCCAAGTACGGGAACGCCGCGGTTATACATTAAAACAAGTCGCACAACAAGCGGATATTAGTGAAAGTCTTGTTTCACAAATTGAAAGAAACAAAGTATCACCTTCTGTAGAAACACTGCTAGCACTGTCTGATATTCTTGATGTAAATCTGGAATACCTTTTTGAAGGATACAGACAGGAAGTGACAGTTAGAGTTACAAAAGCAAAAGCCAGAAGAAAAATTTCGGAAGATGAAGTTGTTTATGAAGAAATATCTAAACCAGCTACTTCAGATGGCGCTCATGCTTTAGAAGCCTATATAATAACGATTCCACCACACGGTAATACACACAGGGGATCATACGGACATCCTGGAAGAGAAATGGGTTATATATTGAAAGGAAAAGCAGAACTGCACTATGAATCAAACACCTATGAACTTTATGAAGGTGATAGTGTATCTTTTTCGGCTTCTACCCCACATGTTATTTATAACAAAGGCGATAAGGAACTTAAAGCTATCTGGGTTGTATCACCACCTCAACGCTTTTGCTGAGTTCTAGAAAGATAAACATTTTTTTTCTCAAAAAGTTCAAATTCATCTATTTTTCTGTTATAATAAATATATGAATGAAGTATTTAATAATGATATATTTAATAAAGAAAGTAAAAAACAAGTTTTTATAGTAGATGATGAAGTTACAAATCTTAAAGTTGCCGCAGGTGTTCTGAGAGAACATTATAAACTTACCCTTTTAACATCCGGTCTTGAATTGCTTAATGTGCTTGAAAAAAACATACCGGATCTTTTATTACTTGATATAGAAATGCCTGGAGTCAGTGGTTTCGAGATAATAAAAGAACTAAAGCGAAAAGAAGAAACCCAAAATATACCTGTAATCTTTCTTACGGCAAAAGATGATGTTGAAAGCGAAATTAAAGGACTTACACTCGGTGCAATTGACTACATTTACAAGCCTTTCTCTCCGCCTATTCTTCTTAAACGCATAGAACACCATCTCGCATTAATTGAACAACAAAAAGAACTTCAGTTTTTCAACGAAAATCTTAACAGAATCGTAAAAGAAAAAACAGAAACAATCCTTCAATTACAATATTCGATACTAAGTACGGTTGCAAACCTTGTTGAATTCAGAGATGTAAATACAGGTGGACACATAGAACGTACACAACATTATCTTTCAGTTATGCTTAAAGCCATGAAAGAAAAAGGTGTTTACAAAGAAGAAATCTCATACTGGAAAATCCCATTACTTATACAGTCAGCCCAGCTTCATGATGTAGGTAAAATTGCAATTTCTGATACAATACTGAAAAAACAGGAAAAGCTTACTCCGGAAGAAATGGAAATAATGATGCAACATACCACATTCGGCGCTAAAATTATACGAAAAATTTCTGTTTCAATATATGGTGATGAATTCCTAAAATATGCGGAAATACTGGCACAACATCACCACGAACGATGGGACGGACAAGGCTATCCCAATAAACTGAAAGGAGAAGATATTCCTCTACCTGGAAGAGTAATGGCCATAGCTGATGTATATGATGCACTAGTTTCGGACAGACCCTACAAAAAGGCTTTCACTCATGACGAAGCTGTAAAAATCATTATTGAATCAAGCGGAACACAATTTGATCCTAAACTTGTAGAGCTTTTCAAGGAAGTAGCAGACAAATTCAAGTATGAGAACCAGACAAATATTCTCACCGATTTATAATTAACAAACCCTGTCTGCATATAATGATTGTAAAATGCTATAGACATTTTAATGAATTTTCTGTTATTATATCCTATATGTTTTGCTTTTATAGTACGGAATTACCGTACATGAGGAGGATCGTTGGCGGAAAATAAAGGCTTGCGGGTTAATGAACAAATCCGTGTACGTGAAGTCAGACTTATTGATGGTGAGGGTGAACAGAGAGGTATAGTTCCAATTCTTGAAGCACTTAAAATAGCAAAGGAACAGGAACTGGATCTTGTTGAAGTCGCACCTCAGGCGAATCCGCCCGTATGTAAAATCCTTGATTATGGTAAATATCGTTTTGAATTGGAGAAAAAGCTCCGTGACTCCAAGAAAAAACAAAAAGTACTTAAGCTCAAAGAAATCAGAATGCAACCTAAAATTGCTGATGGTGACATTGAGTTTAAATCAAAACATATTAAAGAATTTTTAGCAGAAGGTAACAAGGTAAAAGTTACAGTACGTTTTCGGGGACGTGAACTGGCTCATACCGATCTTGGACTGGAAGTTCTTAAAGAAGTTTTAAATCGACTTGAAGATGACTACACACTGGAAAAACAACCCGCTATGGAAGGTCGTTTTATGTCAATGGTAGTTGTTCCTAAAGTAAAAAAATGAGGTTGACGAAATGCCCAAAATGAAATCAAAGCGAAGTGCCGCTAAACGCTTTTCTCTGACAGGAACAGGAAAAGTAAAGTACAAAAAAATGAACCTTCGACATATTCTTACAAAAAAGGCTGCAAAACGCAAGAGAAACCTTCGTGCAGCAGGAATCCTCAGCGAATCCGAAGCGCCTAGAGTAAGAAAACAAATGTTGCCTTACGGTTAATCAGTTTCATGTCTTTTAAGGAGTATTAGATGTCTAGAGCAATAGATGGTACAAAACGCAAGAATCACCGTAAAAAGATTCTTAAACTTGCCAAAGGTTTCCGTGGAAGACGCGGAACAAACTTCAAAGCTGCAAAGGATGCTGTTGTAAAGGCATTGTGCAGTGCATATGTTGACCGCCGTGATAAAAAAGGTGTAATGCGTTCTCTGTGGATTTCACGTCTGAATGCAGCATGCCGTGCTGAGGGTATCAGTTACTCAAGATTCATTGACGGTTTGACAAAAGCTAATGTTGTTATTAACCGCAAAGCTTTATCAAATATGGCCATTGAAGATCCTGCAGCTTTTAAGGAAGTTGTAGCAGTTGCAAAAAAAGCAATTGGAGCATAATTTATGATTTCCCTTGATCAGATTCAACTTTTAGAACAAAAAGTTGAATTGGCTGTAAAAAAAATCAGCGAACTGCAAAAGGAAAATGATTTTTTGCGTAACGAGTTTTCGGCACTAAAAGTCAAAAGTGACGAACTGCAAAAAACAAATACCGAAATGCAGAACAAACTGACAATTTTTGAAAATGATCAGCCAAGAATCGAGCAAGGGATAATCAACGCTTTGAAATATCTTGATAACGTTGAGGATTCGGTTTTGAACACGCGTTCCGAGACAGCTTCATTGTCTGATACAGTTTCAAATCCGATTCCCCAAACAAATACACCTCCTGTTCAGCCAGCTTCTGTATCACATCAACAACCGATAAGTCCTATTGAACAGCAGGATCATTTTCAGTCATCAGTTTTTACCGAAACAGCATTCGAAAAACAGGCTGATGAAGAAACAGACAATTCTACTGACAATTCACAGCAATTAGACATTTTTTAATATTTTATGAAAAAAAGTACACTTTCCATAACAATTTTGGGTACTTCTTTCAGCATACAGGCAGATGAAGATTCTGAATATCTGAACCGCCTTTTACAATATTATGAATCAGTCGTCCAAAACATACAGAATACAACACCATTAAAAGAACCTCTTAAAACTGCTGTTCTTGCCGGTATAATGCTAACAGACGAGTTGTTTAAGGCCCAGCTTTCACATGATTCAATAAAAGAAAATTGTACAAAAACCGAATTAGCTGAACTTGAAAAGAGAACACTGAAAATGATTGATTCCATCGATCAAATACTAAAATGACAACATTACAGCCCTTTTCTATCTGGATAGACGCAGATTCCTGTCCCCTTCAAGTTAAAGATCTTGTTATCCGCTTTTCAAAACGCCTTAATATAAAAGTCAACTTTGTTGCCAATCGCCAAATACCTATTCCTAAAGACAACCTTTTTTCAATGTACATATGTGATTCTTCAGAAAACGCAGCAGACAATTATATTGTTGACAATATCAAAGCAAATGATTTGGTAGTCACGCGTGATATTCCTCTTGCATCACGTCTTTTGGATAAAAATATCTGTACTCTTAATGACAGAGGGTTAGTTTTTACAAAAGAGAATATAAAAGAAAAACTTGCAATGAGAAATTTTCATCTTGAACTGTACAATAACGGCATAATGCCCGAACGAACCAGCGTTTACGGGAAAAAAGAAATAAACCTATTTGCAAATAGTCTTGATAGAGAATTACAAAAAAAACTGAAAGAATTAGCCGTCCAGAATTAATCCGGCCAAGCAAGTTGAATCTGTCTGATATTCGGTAAAACTTCAAAAAAATCCATAACAAGTTCCGGGTCAAACTGAGATCCTGCCTGAGCCTGAATTTCGCGCAAAACTTCATCTTCTGTCCAGGAACGCTTATAAGAACGCTTTGAAGAAAGCGCATCATAAACATCTGCAAGCGATACAATCCTTGCAGCAAGCGGGATTTCGTCACCATGCAGACCTTTCGGTCTTCCTGTTTCAGGATCCGTTTCAAGCGCTTTTCCACTTTTCAAGTCCACTTTGCCAGGATATCCTTTACCATCCCAGCGTTCGTGGTGTCGAAGAGCTACATCCCTTGACATAAGATCCAAATCAGACTGTAGATCATCAAAAAGAGACGCACCAACAAGTGTATGATTTTGGATTATTTTATATTCTTCATCCGTAAGTTTGTCTGGTTTTTTTAGAATAACATCAGAAACAGCTACCTTGCCGACATCATGCAACATAGCCGCTATTTTAAGAGTATCACGGAATTTTTCTGATTCTTGGATAGAGATATTGTGTTTAAATGCCCAATGGTCATAAATTTCAACCGCATAGTTGGCAACACGATTTACATGCGAACCGGTTTCTTTTGGATCACGGAACTCTGCCATCTGAACCATACGCAAAACCATTGATCGTGTGAGATTTGCCCGTTCCAAAGCCTGAGTAGCACTACTTGCAAAATGAGCAATGTACAATTCCGCATCAGGGTCAAATTCAATAATATTGCCTTTCTCGTCCTCCGCATTAAGAATTTGCATAACTCCGAGAGTCTTTCCAGCTGCGGTTCGTAACGGTACAGTCAGAACAGATTTAGTTCTATAACCTGTGAGCATATCAGACTGCTTATTGAAAACAAAAGGCAAACCATCTATTTCATAAGCGTCTGGAACATTTACGATTTTTCCAGTAAGAACGGAATAACCGCACATTGATTTTTCATCAACCCTAAAAGAAAAGAAATTGAAAGGTAGTTTTTGTCCGGGTGCAAGACGTCGACGCTGTGTTTCATTCTGAGCATAACGGATTTTAATCATTCCATCCTCATGCACATAAATTGAACCTGCATCAGCATGAACAATAGCTCTTGCTTCTGTAAGAATTCTTTCAAGAAGTACGTCAGTATCCTGAATCTGACTCAACACTTTTTCGAGTTCAATTATCTTTTGTAATTTTTTTTCACGTATAGTTGTATCGGATACCATACCTACTCCTTGGCAAAAGTATAATATATAATTTTTTAATAGTCCATTAAAAACTTTTAAATAATAAACTAAAATAAAGTGGTCCTGCACCATCCTGAACATCAGGAAGAACTATCACACCATTTTTTGTTTTTTCCCCGGAACAAATAGTGCTGTATTTTTTTTCATCAATAGAAACAACACTTACGTTATCGTACTTTTTTAAGGCACGATCAATTACTCCATCATTTTCTTTATCGGTCAAAGCGCAGGTAGAATAAAGCAAATATCCTCCCTTTTTAAGCACTATCAGTGCTGATGAAAGGATAGACCATTGTGTTGTTGAAAGATTCCGTATTCTTGCAGGAGACCACATTGCAAGATACTTGGGATCAGAAATAACATGCCGCTCAGAAGAACAAGGAACATCCAGCAGAATACGATCATAAGCATTCTGTTCGTGTTGACACCATCTGCCTGCATCATAACCTGTAACCTTAATCCGCGAAAAAACATCTTCCGCAAGATGTTCCTGTAAAACACGCTGTAATCGTGCCTTGCGGTCTCTTGAACGCTCATTGGAAACAAGCACCGCATCCTTGTCCATATGTGTTGCGATTACAAGCGATTTTCCACCGGGAGCAGCACACATGTCTGCAATAGTTTTTGCACCATCAAGAGGCAGATTCATTGCTGCAATATAACTGCCGGAATCGAGCCAGTATGTTTTTTTTAAGGAATCAGAAAACGCGGCCTGTTTGTTTTCAGCAAGCAGAGCCTTTTTCAGCTGTTTCCATCGCTCGCCGAAAACCTCATTGTAATAAGCATCAAAACTTTCTTTGCCATTAGTTTTGGACTGTTTTTTCATGAAACTTTTTCAACTAAAATTGTAATAGTTCTAAAACTACTTGGCATCTTTCTGCTTTTTACTATCCTGCTCCATCTTTTCTTTCCAAACCTGAATTTTCTTCTTGATTTCTTCAGCTTCGTCCTTTTCGCCCATAACAATCAAAAGACGACGATAAGCAATAAGATAGTTGATACCAAGACGCATATCATCGGCACGTCTGGTTGAAAGCTCATAGCGTTCACGATAACCGTCAGCAGATTTTGAAAGCAGTTTTTTTAATAGGCGGATATAATAAACAGATACATCATGATCTTCGGCACGACCATCAAAATAATCTTTCATAGCCTTGTTCATGTCGAGAACATTCTTGGCAACAGTTGTATAGCGTCCGTTAAGCTCTACAAAAGACCATTTCCATTTTGTGTTGTCGCCGTAAGCATCCATAATAAGTCTGATTGCAAGACCAAGTTTTCTTATAAGGTAATAACGCTTTTCAACTGGAGTTTCCGCAATTTCTTCAAGATTCTTTTCAAAATCGGAATATGGAGCATCTATAATATTTGTAACGACTTCTTCAAGATAAATAATTGCTTTGTATAGAGTTTTGCGTCCTTCGTTGAGAGATTCCTCACTTCTTACGGCAAGAATCTCCATTGAAAGATTACTTATTGCGATATAGATAGTCGAAATATAAATCATGTCTTCAACAAGCTGAAGTTTCTTGTAGCCGACACCAGTCTTATCCTTGCTTATCGAATCGAGCGTTGTTTTTTCACGCTTCATTATCTCTTTTATTTCATTTTTGTAAGCAACACTCTTTTTTTCAAACAATTCTCTGCTTTCTGCCGTAATCTTTGCCATATAGTGAACTATCCTCCATATTTTGCAAGCAGTGTTTTTGCGTGCTCCAAAGAAGCTTCGCTTGCACTATCACCGGCTAACATGCGGGCGATTTCTTCAATTCTTTTTTGTCCGTTAATTGCAAACACCTGTGTCGTTGTCTCTTGACCGTTTACAGACTTTTCTATCTTTATATGAGTATCGGCACAAACGGCAATATTGGCAAGGTGCGAAATACACAATATTTGATGTTTTTGAGAAAGCATGCGAAGATGCTCGCCTACCGAAACAGCGACCTCACCGCCGATTCCTGTGTCTATCTCGTCAAATATTAAAGTAGGTGTTGTGTCCGAATCAGCAAGAATCGTTTTGAATGCCAGCATAACACGAGAAAGTTCACCACCTGAAGCAATCTTTGCAAGCGGTTGCAATGGTGAACCAGGATTGGCACTTATCATAAACTCAATGTCATCAAAACCGTATGGACCGCATTTTTGTTCTCCGCCTTCAAGAGGTTTCTGCTTCAAACCAGCATCAAATTGTGTTCCTTTCATTCCAAGATGCGCCAGTACCTCAACAATTTTTTCTGCCATAATGGAAGCAGCTTTTGTACGCTTTTCGGACAACGTCTTTGCAGAATTATAAACCTGTTTTTCAAGTTCTGAAACTTCCCTTACAAGTTCTTCCCTGTTACCCTGCCAGTTTTCAAGCTGAACAAGCTGCTTTGCAGCGTTCTCGGCATAGACAAGTAAATCAGCAACTGTTCCCTGTGAAGATTGCAGATATTTTTGCTTTAGCTTGTATATCAGAGCCAGACGTTCCTGAACAAAAGCCAGACGGTCGGCATCAAAAACAAGCATGTTTTTGTAGTTCTTTATTTCTTCTGCTATATCCTCAATTTCATAATAGGCATTTTCAAGCCTGCTCTGAAACTTTTCAAGAGATGAATCTATTGTAACAGATTTTTCAAAAGTGTTGCGGATTTTTTTCAAACCGGATAAAAGACCGCCGTCCGCCGCCTGAAAAAAATCGCAGACAGACTCAATATCGCCGTAAAGCTTTTCGTACTGTGTAAGCCGTGTTTCTTCGGCAGAGAGTTCGTCTTCTTCATTTTCGCTTAGTTTTGCTTTTTCAATCTCATCAAGTGCAAAATGCAAAAGCTCTATTTTTTCGGCTCTTGCGGAATCAGAACTGTTCATCTCGTCCAAAAGACGTCTTTTTTCCACAAGTTTGGTAAATAAAGTGGTAAAATCAGCAACTTCAGCCGTTATACCGGCGTATGAATCCAAAAACTTTCTGTGTTCACTCACCCTCATCAGAGACTGGTGTTCGTGCTGTCCGTGAATATCAACAAGATACGAAGTAAAATCATTCAACTCAGTTTTTGTAACAGGCACATCCTGTATCCATGCGCTTGATTTGCCTGTATCACGTATAATTCGACGCAAAAGAACCCTGTCATTTTCGGGCTCAGCTCCATGTTCCGAAAGCCATTCAAAAACTGCCGGCGGAGCATTTTTCAAAAAAATAGTTCCGCTAACCCTCGCCTCTGCAGCATTTGTGCGAATCTGTGTAACATCAGCTTTTCCACCAAGCAAAAATGAAATTGCACCTATGAGAATTGATTTTCCAGCCCCTGTTTCACCAGTTAAAACATTAAAACCCTTTGTGAATTCCAACTGAACAGAATTAATCAAAGCAAAATCTTTAATCGTCAAATCTTCAAGCATGAGGACCTCCTGACCAATGGAGTTTGGATTTTAATGCTCCATAAAAGATATCAGATGTACAGTTCACAAGCAAAACTTTTTTTCCCGCTTTTGTTATCGTAATCAAATCATCCGTTTCGAGTGCAAATGATACCTGTCCGTCAGCCGAAAGTGAAACAGGTGTTTCTCTTGAAGGCAGAACTTTAATCAAAAGAGGACCTGTTGCAGGTAAAACAACGGGACGGTTCGAAAGCGAAAACGGACAAATCGGGTTTACTATAAAGCATTCAAGTTCAGGGTCTACAATCGGACCACCAGCCGCTGCAGAATATGCGGTTGAGCCTGTAGGTGTTGCGATTATCACTCCGTCAGCCTCATATCTCCCGAACGGGATGTGGTTGTATTCAATCTCAAGCGAAACAAGCCTTGCCGAAGCATCTGCCGATATTATAACATCATTAAGCGCTGTTGATGTTGCTGTGGTTTTGCCTTTTGAGCAAACCGAAACAGAAAGCATAGTTCTCTCTGTAACAGGCAGTTTTCCCGCAAGAAAAAGTGAAAGAGAGTTTTCCCATTCTTCTTTCTGAATTCCCGAGATAAAACCGAATTTACCAAGATTTACGGGAAAAATCGGAACTCCATAATCAAGACAACCTCTTGCTGCAAAAAGAACAGTACCATCGCCGCCGAGAGTAATTGCAAAATCGTATTCTGAAAAAGAGCAACCCGTTGAACTGTTTGAAAATTCAAAAATATCCGAATCAATCTGTTTTTGCTCAAGAAAAGCTTTTATCTGTTTTCCAAGCAAAATAGATTCGTTCTTATATGTATTTGTAACAATAACAACTTTTTTCTTTTTCACAATACACCTTTGGCTGTTGTCAAGGCAAAGTCCTCAAAACCTTTGCGATTTTTTCTGCCTGAGTCATGCCCAGACGCGGATACAACGGAAACAAAACACAGCGGAGCAACAGTGATTTGGCGTTGATACATAAAGGTATCTCTTCCCCATATTTTGCTATTACTGTATTTTGAAAAGCTGGAATAACTTCTATTTCTTTTCGGGATGCATAAGAAACAACATCTTTTAAGCCTTCTACAAGAACAACAGGAAAAGAAAAAACCGCAGGTACAATGTTTTCGGCTGACGTAGAAAAAGTTTTATGCTTGCCCTGCATTACTGCTTGATTATACATAGTCTTCATGTCGTTGCGTATTTGTTCGTTTCGTTCTCTTTCCTTCAGCTGGACAAGTCCCAAAGCACAGTTAATATCGGGCAGAATATCAGTGACAGGGGCTTCATCAATCAATTTTTTAAGCACAATTCCTTCACGCTTTCCTGATGTCATTAAGACAGCACCGCCACCAGCTGTGAGTATATCCTGTTCTTCAAGCCCAATAATCGAAAAAACACCAAAAGTTCCTGCGTTTTTTTGCTCGTCTCCCTTTTCTTCATCATGCAAAATAACATACGCACCTGCACTCTGAGAGGCATCTTCTATTACTGGTAGTCCAAAACTGTTCAACATTTCAAAATCAGGCAGCATGCCGCATGTTTCATGTAAAAGAATAACACGTCCACCTTGTTTTATACCGTTTTCAACAGCTTCTTGTGTTATAAGTGCCGTATCTTGTGAAACATCAAGAACAATAGGATTATAATTTGCTTTTTTTATTACCGGATATTGCCAGTCCGGTGCAAGAGACGATATCATTACGCCTGAATTCTGCGGAATTTCCAATGCTTTCAATGCATATTCCAGCGCAATTGCAGGACTTCGCAAAGCAGCGCAACAGGCTGCTCCAAAAGAGTCTTTTACCTGTTGCTGCAAACGAAGATTCAGTTCTCCCGGTCCTATTTTTTCGGAGACCATGCATGAAAGCACAGCATCCATTTCTCTTCTGCGGATAGTTGAACTTGTTACGGGAATTTTCATACTAATTTATGTCTGCCAGTTTTTGCAGTTCTTTTGGATTGAAAACTCTTCTCATATCAAGAATAATTAGATAGCCACCGGCTTCCTGTCTTACAACACCATGAATATATTCGGTTCCAATACCAGCAAGCATTTGTGGCGGTGGTTTGACTTCATCAGATTTTATACTGACGACTCTGGCAATTTTATCGATTATAATACCAATTTTACAACCGTCTATATTAAGTATAACAAAACCGCCCTCAAAATCATCATATTCATCAGTCTTTTCTTTTTCTTTAAGATGAAAACGTTTATGCAGATTGATTACGGGTATAATTTCGCTGCGGAGATTGAATATTCCTTCAACATAATAAGGTGCGTTTGGTATAGGACGAACAGATTGGAGTTTTACAATTTCTTTTACGTCCATAATATCTACACCATATAATTCTTCACCGAGCTCAAAACTTACTAACTGAAATTGCGATTCACCAATTGCCATTAATGCCTCCAATATTACTATACAATAAATGATACAACTAAAATTTGATTTTTACAAGTAAAAGGCCGTTTTTATTTAACCAATTCTACATCAATTTTGTTCTGCCGTTTTTATACGGACAATTCTGCCGGCACGTTCCAGTTTTTCAAGAATATACTTGGCTTTTTTCTGGTTTGCACCTTCCTTCTCGTTTTTGGCGATTTCTTCAACCTTCTGCGTTAATGCGGGAAACGCATTCTTTGCGTAAATATCCAAACCTGTACCTTTTGTAGCAACATCAGAATTTTCAAGGTACTTTAGACAGATATCTTCCAAAGAGGAACTTTCGTACCTGGCAAATTCTTTGCCGAGAGCATAACGTACTTTTTTTTGCTTTTCATCGTTAAGTGTCGATTCTGCGGCGCTAATGACCGGATAGACAGTTTCCGAAAAAGCATACTTGAGAAGAGCTGTTGCTGCTTTACCACGAGTTGTTTCAGTCTGCTTGTCACTTTTCACAAGCGAAACAAGATAATCAAGACCTTCTTTTTCGCCCAAAGCGGCAAGTGTTTCATAAGCCTTGTATTTAACAACATTTTCCGTATCATTTTTGGCCCTGTAGAGCAAGGACTTGGAAGCGGCAGAAAGCTTCTGGTTTTTTATTGCTTCCAGTGCTTCAAGTCGTACACGAAAATACGAATCCTGCAATGCTTCAATCAGTACAGACTGTGCCTCAGGGTCGGAAGATGCCGCCAGTCCTTTTATTACAGAAACGCGGAAGTTTGCATCTTTGTCATCATAAAGCGAAACAAGAATACCGGCCGCCTTGTCGGAATCAATTTTGCCCAAAGATTCCACAGCATGCATTCGCATGTATGTATCTTCACCTTTATCATTCACTATCTCACAAAGGCTGTCCCAGCTGTCAGACGTTCCCAAATCGCCGAGTGCATCTATAACTGCCTGTTTTACACCAGGTTGAATTTCTTTGTCTAAAAGCTTTCTGAGATTTTCTGAATCTTCCGAATTACCAATCTTGCCAAGTGTTTTTATTGTCTGAATCTGATATGTTTCATCTTCGCTTTCAAGCAAAACGCGAAGCGGCTCAAGCGCCTGTGGAACGGGAACTTGTGATACATAACTGAATATCGCATTCACAATTTCTTTGTTTTCTTCAAAGGGATCTTCCAAAAGCTCAGCGGCAAAATCCTTTAATCTGTCGTCTTTTGTTTTTTCAAAATAACCTATTATTTTCTCGCGGACAGAATTTGAACGAGTCTTGTTAAAGAGTGCGTAAAAGTCATCACCGTATTCAAAATCTTCTTCTTCTAGAACTTTGTCAATGAGTTCAATAATCTCAGGTTCAAGTCCGAACATTATTTTTTCCTGACGCTGTTCAAACTGAGAAGCTTCCTTTTCTTTTTCTTCCACTTCCTGAGAAAATACAGTGGCAGCAACCCATGCAAAAATCAAAAAAACACAAATCCATTGTTTCATTACAAGCCCTCCTTAGCATTAAACCGTTTTAAAAAGTCGGTTTTAAATGAACGGAAAGTTCCTTCCTTTATGGCTCGGCGTGTTTCGTTCATAAGATTATGCAAAAAATACAAATTGTGATAAGAAAGCAGCATAGAAGACAAAATCTCACCGTTTTTAAACAGATGACGCAGATACGCTCTTGAATATTCGCGGCAAACCTTACAATCACACTCTGGATCTATCGGAAGATAATCATGAATAAACTTTTCTTTTTTTATGGATAAATTACCGTCATGGGTAAAACATGAACCGTTTCTTGCATTGCGTGTTGGAAGAACACAATCAAACATATCTATTCCGTTTTCAACCGCATCAAGAATATAATCCGGAGTACCTATACCCATAACATAACGCGGTTTTTCAGCAGGCAAAAGTTCGGCCGTATATGCCAAAAACTCATTGTAAACATCGTGCGGCTCACCTACTGAAAGTCCTCCTATGGCAATACCGGGTGTATCCAATGATGCAACAAAATCGGCACTTTGCGCTCGTAAATCCTTGTAAAAATTACCCTGCACAATCGCAAACAAATTACCCTGATAGTTTTTTTCGTTTTTAACAGCGAGCCACTTGTTTTTTGCGCGAACAGCCCAATCACTTGTTATACGCAGTGCCTCTTTTGCCTGTTTGTACTCAGTTTCGTAACCCGTACAAACATCAAGCTGCATTTGGATATCGCTGTTGAACTGCGACTGAAATTGAACAACGTTTTCAGGTGTCAGGATGTGACGTGATCCGTCTATATGACTCTGGAACTTGACACCTTCGTCTGTTATTTTGCGGAAAGGAGCAAGAGAGAATACTTGAAATCCACCGGAATCCGTGAGAAAATTCTTATTCCACTTTGAAAAACCGTGCAGCCCACCTGCCTCTTCAAGCAAATCTGGTCCGGGTCTGAGGTAAAGATGGTAAGTATTTGCAAGAATCAGATCAAAGCCTATTTCGTGTAATGAATCTTTAGACACAGCCTTGACAGTTGCATTTGTTCCCACTGGCATAAAAACAGGAGTTTCAACATCACCGTGCGGCAAATGAAGAATTCCTGTACGTGCGGCACTTTGGCTGTCTTTGTTCAGCTCAGTAAAAATCTTTTCCATAACGTTTCCGTAATAAAACCTATGTGCGTGTGTATCGTAACAAAACTATGCTGATAATCGTGTAGACTATTACAGGAAACCACGCTCCCATTACAGGAGAAATATACTCAAACTGCGCAAGAAGCATTGTAACCATCTGCGCTACATAATACGATACAGCCGCACCTATACAAGACAAAAGGCTCATTAACAGTACATTTTTTTGTGTTTTTCCCGACAATCCTATAGACAAAAAAACAACGATAAAAATAATGAACGGAAACGAAAACTTTTTGTAATACTGCGCCAGAGCCTCGCTGTACGGCAGCCCCGCCCTTCTGAGATACGCAATATACTGTTGTGCGTCTTCCACCGAAACTTCTTCTACAGAAACAATGTTTTTCTGGAATGTTTCTGGCGGTTCATCCAGCTTCAGATTATCAAATTTGGACTTTATAGCAAGCTTTTTATCCAAAATATCATAAACAACATAATCGTAAAGCTTCCAGATTCCATCATCCTTCTGCCATACAGCCGACTGAGCATGGATTATATATGCAACCTGCTTGTCGCTCAATCTATGTATAATATAAAGTCCGTAAAGGGCTTTGCGTGTATCATCGTAATAATTCGCCTTATAAACGGTATTACCGGAATCCGTAATAATAACCACATTGTCAGTGTTCTTGGAAACTACCTCATGTAAAGCTTCTTTTTGCAGGCTTTCCTTTTTGTGAAAAGTAGGAACAACAACCCTGTCTTCAAAATAAAAAGATGCAAAAGTGAGCCCGATTGAAAGCACAAGAAGCGGAAACGTAAAGCGAATAAGTGGAATACCTGATGCAAAAATAACAGTAAGCTCGTTTTTTGCGTACAATTCACTGAGTGTATATGATACCGAAAAAAGAACCGCCAGAGGCAGTCCAAAAGAAACAGCCTTTGGAACATAAAGCCCCATTATCGTAAAAATCTGTGTTGCAGGTACATTCTGTGCAATAAACCGCCATAGATTCATAAAGAGGTCTACGAGAACAAGAACCATGGTAAAAAATAGCAGTGCTACGGCAAAAACCCTTAGGAATCTGGTGCACAAATAGCGAACAAATGTCATGTTCTAAGCATCCTTATATAAAACGGAATAGAAAAAACACCCAGTGCAATATCGGGTATCCACATAGCCCAGAATGCATTAAGACCGTTTTTTTGTCCGAATATCTGACCAAGCGTCTGTAATGCCCAGTAGACAACGCAAATAAGGACCCCGATTATAAAACCAACAGTCTGTCCATTATGCTTGCCAAATACAACCGCAAGCGGCAAGGCAAGCAGCGCAAAAAACACGGCACTGAACGGAAGTGCATACTTTCTGTAATATTCTACATCAAAGATATTAATGTAAGCAGCAGAATTATTGCCGTCTTCTCTCAATTTCTTTAAATAATTTTTAAGGTCAAGGACAGTCATTTCTCGCGGATTTACACCATTTGGCGCAAACTCGCTAAAGTCGGCGGCAAGCACATTAAGCACGGTGGAGTCTGTAATAACATAGTCTAAATCATTTACACTGGAATTTTCCGGCAAAAAAATAACAGCATTGTTCATCTGTATCTGCATTAGAATGGCTGGATCCGGAGGCTGCAATACAACAGAATCTTCAGCTGTGATAATCCGCACAGCTCCATATTTGTCTATATCAAAATACAACAAGTCAGAAACATCCGTTTCTTCAACATTGCCTATTACAAGTACCGAATTCTTAAGTCTTTTTACCGAGTTAGACTCAAGCACAACACCCGGATTTGAGATAAGCATTTTCCGATAAAGCCGGTTGTATTCAATTGTTCCTCTAGGCATAAGAACATCATTAACCACAAAAGAAAGACATGAGATTATAATTCCGACAACAAGAACAGGCATCAATATCTTTGCGTAAGAAAAGCCAAGTGCCCGCAAAATTAGAATCTCATTATCACTGATCATTCTACCAAAGCAAACCAAAAAACCGACCAGTGTTGCAAATGGTGCTGACTGTGAAATAACGAAAGGCAGCGAATAAAAAATCAGTTTAAAAACATCTACAATCGGAACTTTTTGCTTGAGTACGTCCTGAACCATGAGAAGAATCTGGTTTACAAAAAAAACGACAAAAAAGAACAAAAACGCTATTCCATAATAGAGAAGCAAATCTTTTACGAGGTAAAGAATTATTGTAGGAACTTTGTTTTTATTTTCCAGTTGAACCGAAGCCACCTGTTCCTCGCTTTGTCTCATCAAGTTCGTCCGTTACAACAAAATCCACCTGTGTAACCGGAGCTGCAACCAATTGTGCAATCCTGTCGCCGTTGTTTATGGTAAAAGGCTCTGAACTTAAGTTTATGAGAATAACTTTTATCTCGCCTCTATAATCGCTGTCTATTGTTCCAGGCGTGTTAAGACAAGTAATTCCGTTTTTTAAGGCAAGCCCGGATCGCGGACGCACCTGAATTTCATACCCCTGAGGAATCTGACAAAACAAACCGGTCGGTACAGCAAAGCGTTCAAGAGGCTTTAGTTCCAAAGGCTTATCCAAAAGTGCGCAGACATCAGCTCCTGCAGAACCTGCCGTCTGGTATACCGGGAGTTTAACACCGTCTTTTGTAACACAAAAAACCTGTACTTTGCGGCTATCGTTTTTTTCCATATTTCCTCCCGTATACAACAAGCGCTTCCTGTTTTTCATCAATAACACGAACCAGTTCTTCATTCAAGTCGGCAACCGTTACAGAACGTATTGTTTCTATATATTCTTCAGGCGAACAAAGCGAATAATCAGAAAAATAAAGCCTTGCAAGCCTTTTCATTCTGGATTCCACGTCTTCGGATGCGATTATTTCTTCACCCCAAACATGTGCCTTTGCGTCATGCAGTTCTTTTTCAGTAACACCATATGTAACAAGATTTTTGAGTTCCTCGTGCAATTCATCTATTACCCTTTCGGTGTTGTTTTTTTCTACTGCCGCATAAGCACAAACAAGGCCCGCATTCTTATATACCGAAAAAAAGCTGTATACATTGTAGCAATAGCCCTGATCCTCACGTATACGCTGAAACAGTCTTGAACTCATTGTATCACCTATTATGGCATTTAACAAAGTCCAAAAAGTACAATTTTTTTCTTTAAATGGAATTAAAAGCGGATATGCCACAAAAATCTGGTTTTGCTGAAACGGCGCAGTTATCAGAGACTGTCCAGAAGACCATACAGCATCAGGAACATTATAATCCGCCTCATCAGAATTACGAACAGGCTGCATTGAAAGAATCCGTTCAACCTCATTTACATCAACATTTCCTGATATTGTTACGACAAGTTTTCCATTCTGAAAATATTTTTTATACCAATACAGAATATCATCGCGTTTAAGTTTTTTTACATCATGCTCCGAAGCACTGATTGACCGTGAAATTGACTGGTCTTTCCACAACGCCGCATACACAGCGTCAAATGCGGATTCCTCCGGATCATCATGCGAAGCAATAATCTCACTTTCGATAACCTTGCGTTCTTTTTCCAGCTCTTCTGCAGTAAAAACGGAATCGGTAACCATCTCGCACATGATTTTCAACGCATAAGTGATTTTGAGTGCAGGGACTATCGCATAAAGGCAGGTTGTATCACGCTCTGTAAACGCATTTATGTAACCACCTATCTGGTCAAATGAGCGTGCTATATCAAATGCTGACTTTGTCTGCGTTCCCTTAAAAAGCATGTGCTCGACATAATGGGTTGCTCCCGCATTAGGGATTACTGCCCCGTAAGATTCGTTCACAGACCCCACAGGAAACCAAAAACCGATTGCAACGGTTTTAACTGTTGCAATCGGTTCAGTTACGAGAATAATATTATTTGACAGAATCTTCTGCTGAACTGACATTCCCTATTTGTTTTCTTGAGCCTCAATTGCATCAATATAAGAAAGGTTCAGTCTGCCCATTTTGTCAATTTCAAGCAGTTTTACAGGAATCTGCTGTCCTTCGGTAACAACATCGGTTACTTTGGCAATCTTTTTGCGGCTGAACTTTGAAATGTGGCAGAGCCCTTCCTTGCCAGGAAGAATCTCTACAAATGCACCAAAGTCCATAATGCGCTTTACGGTTCCGTTATAGATTGTACCTACTTCAGGGTCTTCAACTATACCTTTGATTGCCTTTTTTGCACCGTCGGTGGATTTGGCGTTCTTACCGTAGATTGTAACAGTTCCATCATCTTCGGTATTGATTGTAACCGCATACTGTGCTGAAATTGCTTTTACAGTCTTTCCGCCAGGACCAATTAATGCACCGATTTTGTCAACGGCAATCTTCATTGTTTCGATTTTTGGAGCATATTCACTTATTGTGTCAGCAGGTTTTGCAATCGTCTTGCTCATAATGCCGAGAATATGCAGTCTTCCGCGTTTTGCCTGGGCAAGGGCTTTTTTCATTATCTCAGTTGTAACACCTGCAATCTTGATATCCATCTGAAAACCTGTGATACCGTCTTCCGTTCCGGCTACCTTAAAGTCCATATCACCGAGGTGATCTTCTTCACCAAGAATATCAGAAAGAATTGCATATTTGCCGTAAGGATTATCGCCTTCCGGTTCTGTAATAAGTCCCATTGCAATACCAGCAACAGGCTTTTTCATCGGAACACCGGCAGCCAGCATACAGAGTGTACCGCCACAGACAGATGCCATGGAAGAAGAACCGTTTGATTCCATAATTTCGGAAACAACGCGGATTGTGTACGGGAACTGCTCGCGGCTCGGAACCATCGGTTCAAGAGAACGTCGTGCAAGGTTTCCGTGACCAATTTCGCGGCGGCCAGTACCGATGCGTCCGCACTCACCTACTGAGTATGGCGGGAAGTTGTAGTGAAGAATAAAGTGTTCGCGTTTTTCACCGTCAATGTCGTCATAAACCTGCTCATCCAAAGCTGTTCCCAAAGTTGCTACAGCCAAAGACTGTGTTTCGCCGCGTGTAAAAATTGCAGAACCGTGCGGGCGCGGAAGAACGTTTATTTCGCATGTAATCGGACGGATATCTTCAAGACCGCGGCCGTCTACACGCTGTCCGCGCTCGAGAATACCGGCACGCAGGATTTTGTACTGCATATCGTCAAACAATGCATTGAAAAGCTTTTTCTGAATTTCATCTTCAAGCTGTTCGGCATATTTTTCAGCAATTTGTGCCTTTACTTTTTCAATTGAATCGTGTCTTGCAAATTTGGTTGCTTCGTAGCAGGCCTTCTGAAGGAGAGGCATTGCTTCCTGTTCGATTGCGTCTTTGTTCTGGAGATCAACTGTGAGAGGAGCAAGCGGAAGTTTTTCCTTGCCCGCAAGTTTTCTGAGTTCATCCTGCAGATGACACATAGCAGTAATAAACTCCTGAGCCTTTTCGAGAGCACCGAGCATAAGGTCTTCCGAAACTTCGTTTGCGCCGCCTTCTACCATTGTAAAGCCGTCTGCTGTACCAGCAACGACAATCTCAAGCTCGCCTTTTTCAATCTGTTCATAAGTCGGGTTGATAACGTAATCACCGTCAACATAGCCTACGCGTACTGCGGCAACCGGTCCGTTAAACGGAATGTCTGAAATCGTAACAGCAGCACTTGAAGCAATAACTGCAAGAATATCCGGCGGGTTAATCTGATCTGAAGAAATACAGGTTGGAATAATCTGTATTTCGCGACCGAATGAGATGTCAAAAAGAGGACGCATAGGACGATCAATAAGACGAGAAACAAGAATTTCCTTGTCCTTCGGGCGTCCTTCCCTTTTGATAAAACCGCCGGGGATTTTTCCTGCGGCATAATACTTTTCGTTGTAGTCAACTGTTACAGGGACATAATCAAGTCCTTCCTGCGCAGAATCTGACGCGCAGACAGTTGCAATAACAGCTGATCCTGCAAATTGTGCATAAACAGCACCGTTTGCCTGTTTTGCAAGACGACCTGTTTCGAGAATCAACTCTTCATTTCCGATTTTGTAAGAAACTCTCTGTACCATGAGTAAATCCTTTAATAATGATGTTTCCAATTTACTGCACTGTAACAGAATTCATTAAAAACCGCTTTTGTAAACGGGTTTTAAGAAATTCTGTACATACAGAATGCAGCAAATCAAATGATTCTGCCAGAGTTGATACCATTTTCATGCATCAACTCCACCTAACTAAAAAAAAGGAAACTGTCTTTACGACCAAGACAATTTCCTTTCCCTATTTACTTGCGCAATCCAAGTTCTTTAATCAATGCACGATAACCTTCAAGATTTGTTCTCTGCATGTATTTGAGCAGCTTTCTGCGCTGTCCGACGAGTTTAAGCAAACTGCGGGCTGCACTTTTGTCTTTTTTAAGATTTTTGCAGTGCTCTGTGAGCTGCTTGATGCGTTCTGTAAGAATCGCAATCTGAACTTTTACGTTGCCTGTGTCTTTGTCATTTGCACCGAATGTGCTGATCAGTGCAGATGTTTTTTCTTTTGCAAGTGCCATGAACGGAACCCCTTGAATATAGTGTAATCTTCGGACAAAACCGAAAATCATCTGCATAAGCGGAAAAAGTTGCGTGTTAACTTCCGGGTTTTGAGAAATTAATCACAACACATTCCGTAAAGACAGACACCTAATATTATAAGATATAAAGATTTTAATCAACCGGTAGAAAAGAATTGTCCAAAAACAACGATTAAAGCTTACACAAACTTCAGGCTGTTACAGTCCGGCAGATTCAGCAAATTACGGGATTTTACGGTTATTGAGATTGGCTCGTCCTTTTCTGAAAGGGTACGGTAACTTCCATCGGGAGGAATAAGCTGCGTAACAGGAGAACCTGAGGCGGAGGCTTTGCGGATTTCGGAGATATCAAGCTCATAAGGGCGTTCCAAAAGCTCGGCAGCAGCAGTAAAATTACCGCAAAGAATCATCTGTCTTATAAACGACGAGCTTATACGCTCGGTTTTTCCGGATTCGGTCTCATAATACACAGGCGCAAGAAAATGCGTTTCAATCTGTACAGTTTTTGCCCAAGCCTCAATGTCGGTTCTCTGAGTTTTACCTTTGTAACCACAGTGAAAATCAAAGCCTTCAACAAGACACTTCATGTTTATGCGCTGCGCAAGATTTGAAAGAAAGTCAATGCCCGGGAGAGCTGCAAAGTCATCGTTAAAATCAACAAGAATAACCGTATTAATACCCAGCGATTCAAAAAGACTCAGCCGCTGCGAAAGGGACGAAATATCGCCCGCATAATCGTTCGCATGCTTTATTGCGGGCAAAGGCCTCGTAAATGTTATTACAACGGAGTGATAGTTCTTTTCGGCACAGATTTGAGTAAGTGTATCAAAAAGCATGCGGTGCCCCCTGTGTATACCGTCAAAACTACCGATTGTAACGGCCGTTTTTTTGCCGGACAACTGAGGAAAATAACCGTCATTCCATGAAAAAACTTGCATTTTTTATTCCTTGTCGGTATTAATTACATAATCATAACAGATTCTGTTGTTTTCAACATGAATCATTCCGTAAAAATCTTCATTTTGAGAAAAAACCGCCAGTTTTTTATCCGTTTCAGCAGAGGAAACCGGCTCATAAAAATATCTCATATTCAAGGGCTGCCCCGAAAAAAAACATCTTTCATATTCAGGTTTTATAATTACAGGGCAAAATCCACATTTTTCCGCAAGGCTTTTGCTCATTTTTTGGATTTTATTTCTTATCTCCTCACGGAGCATTTTTTCTGCATTTTGCGACTTGTTTACTTTTTCAGTTTTTAATGCCTGCATCGCATTTTCTATATTAAATTCATCAAGCTGAGAAAATCCCGAAGCATCGCGCAAGTGAAAGTCACCGACCTTTGTGCGTCGCAAACCTACAAGATGTGCAGCAGAACCACAACCGGCTGCAATATCGCGGGCGAGACAGCGTATGTATGTACCTTTGCTTACGTTAAAGACCGCATGCACATATTTTACGGTTTTTAACGACTCATTCTCAAAAACCACATCTTTTAGTTCCGTCTTGAACACTGTAACGGGACGTGGCGGAATAGTTGCCGTCTTTCCCGCACGAGCCAAATCGCTTGCCCTCCTGCCGTTGATATGTAATGCACTGAAAGCCGGAGGGGCCTGCATAATATCACCGGTAAACTTTTCAATCGAGCTTTTAAGGTTATCAAAAACAGGCAATGGCGCGGTTTTTATCACCCTGCCGGAAGGATCAAGAGTATTGGTTTCTTTTCCGAATGCAATTATTGCCTCATATTCCTTGTCAAAGGCCGTTATAGCGCCGGCAAGCCGTGTCAGTCTGCCGGCACAAACAACCAGCAGACCGTCTGCAAAACTGTCAAGAGTACCGGTATGACCAATTTTTGTTGTATTCAATGCGTGTTTTACAACCCAAAGAGAAGAAAAACTTGTTAATCCCGGCTGCTTGGCATACAAAACAATGCCGTCAACCGGAGAATTGTACGAACAGAATTCGGCTTCGTTATTCTTGGCCTTCATTATTCTCAGAAGCTGCAGCGACAGCCGCATCTGCTTCGGTTATTTCAGCAAGTTTGCGGACCATTTCAAAACCCTCTTTAATACTTGAGTCACAAACAAACTGAAGCTTGGGGAACTGCCGCAAAGTAAGTTTGCGGCTCAGTGTCGACTGAATAAAACCGGCAGCACTTTCGAGTCCTTTAACGCCTTTTTCAGTCTTTTTGTCGTCCATAAAGCTTGAAACATAAACCTTTGCGTAGCTCAAATCACGGGAAACTTCAACCCTGTTTACGTTCAAAAACGTTGATACACGAGGATCCTTTATCTGTTGCTTCAGAATCATACCGGAAATTTCGTTCCTAATCTGTTCTCCAAGCCGGACAAGTCTGTATTCAGACATTCATTACCCCACAATTCCTGCAAGCTATTGCTTTTCTTCCGTTTTTGGAGCGGAATCGTTCAGCTTTCTTGCAACCTTTACCATTTCGATAATTTCGAACTGATCACCGACCTGAATATCCTGCCAGTTTTCAAGTCCCATACCGCATTCAAAGCCTGATGCAACTTCTTTTACATCATCCTTAAAACGTTTGAGAGAAGTTATCTTTAACGAAGAAGCTATTACAATACCGTCACGGATAACATTTGCAGTGCAGGAACGTTTTACGTTTCCGGTAAGTACATAACAACCTGCAATAACTCCGACTTTAGGAACTTTGAATGTATCGCGGACTTCAACAGTACCGATAACTTCTTCTTTTTCATCAGGAGCCAGCATACCTTCCATAGCGGCGGTTATTTCTTCAACAGCCTTATAGATTATGTTATATTTGCGGATATCTACTTTTTCCTGCTCTGCAAGCAGCTTTGCCTTTGGTGTAGGACGAACGTTAAATCCGATGATAATTGCATTTGAGTCAGCGGCTGCGAGTACAACATCGCTCTCGTTGATTGCACCTGCAGAAGAGTGAATAACGACAAGCCGTATGTCTTTTGTAGAAAGTTTTTCGAGCGACTGCTTGAGCGCTTCCGCAGAACCCTGAACGTCGGCCTTGATGATAACCTTGAGTTCCATAACCTCACCCTGTTCGATTGTATCATACAGGTTGTCAAGGTTAACTTTCTTAACAGCTTTGGAATCTTCAAAGCGCTTAAGTTCCTGACGTTTTGCAGAAATATCGCGCGCATCGCGTTCTGACTCGGTTACCTGGAAAGGATCACCCGCATTAGGCATTCCCTCAAAGCCCATAATTTCTACAGGGGTACTCGGCGTTGCTTCAGGAATTTTAACGCCTCTATCATTAAAGATTGCTTTTACGTGACCGGAATATATTCCGCCGACAAAAGGATCTCCAACACGCAATGTTCCGCGTTCGACTATAACAGTACAAACAACACCACGTCCGTGGTCAATGCGTGATTCAATAACCTTACCTTCGGCACGACATGTATAGTTTGCCTTTAGTTCAAGGATTTCAGCCTGTAACAGGATTGCATCAAGAAGATCATCTATACCTTCTTTTTTTAAAGCACTGATAGCCACATACTGTGTCTGACCGCCCCATTCTTCCGGTGTAAGTCCCAGTTCTGAAAGCTGTGTTTTTACTCTGTCGGGATTTGCCTCAGGCTTGTCTATCTTGTTTACCGCAACGATTATAGGAACATTTGCATCCTTAGCGTGGTTTATCGCTTCTATAGTCTGCGGCATAACACCATCATCGGCTGCAACAACAAGAACAACAATATCCGTTACCTTTGCACCACGGGCACGCATCATTGTAAAGGCCTCGTGTCCAGGAGTATCAAGGAAAGTAATCCGGCCTTTAGGAGTCTCAACCATATACGCACCGATATGCTGTGTAATTCCGCCAAATTCAGAAGCGGCTACGTTTGCACTGCGGATTGCATCAAGAGTTTTGGTCTTTCCGTGGTCAACATGACCCATAATAGTAACTACAGGAGGACGCGGCTTTAAATCTTCTTCGCGGTCTTCCTCACTCTTGATAACCGTTTCATCATAAAGACTGATAATCTTTACTTCGCAGTCAAATTCAGAAGCTACAAGAGTTGCCGTATCAGCATCAATTGTCTGAGTTATAGAAACCATCATTCCCATCGACATCAACTTGGAAATGATTTCGGAAGCCTTAAGATTCATCTTTTTAGCAAGTTCCGAAACAGAGATGGTATCCATTATTTCTATTTCTTTAGGAACAGCGTTTGTCTTTGCGACCTGCTTTTTCTTTTGGTTAAGAAGCTTGTCTACTGTATCAAAATCTTCCTTATCCTTTCGTGAATATACCTGTTTTTTACCCTTAAAGGTTTTCTTTGAGCTGGCTTTTTTATTTTCTTCAACAGGAGGCGCTGCCATTCCACCGCCAAAACCGCCGGTACGCTGACCAAAGCCACCCTGTCCTGCAGGTCTGGGACGAAGACCACCACGGTTTGCCCCCTGTTGGAAATTGCCACCGAATGAACGAGGTCTGTCACCATCAGATTTACCGCCAAACCCACCTCGGTTGTTTCCGCCGGAAGACTGTGAATTTCTGTTATGATATCCCTCTCTGGCCTGAGTACCGGTAAAACTGCCGCCGTCTCTTCTCGGACCGACACCGCCCTCTCTTCGGCCTTCAGCAGGTCTTTTAGGCTTGTCCGCAAGGTTACCGACCTTGATATTAGGTCTTGGCGGGCTAAGTTCGATTGATGAAACAGGTCTTTTCTTTTCAGGTGTTCCGCTCTTTTCTGCAACATGAGGTTTTCCGGACGGAGCAGTCGTATTCTGTTTGTTCGGGAATGGAGGCTTTTTCTTTACTACGACAACCTTCTTTTTTGGGGCAGCATTTTCAGCCGGTTTTGCCTCAGTTTTCTCGGGCGCAGCGGCTGCAGGCTGCTTTTTATTAAGAACAAAATTTGGTTTTTTTTCTACTTCTTCTGCCATTCCTATTCTTCATCCTCATATTCAAAACTCAACTCAACACCGCAGTTCGGGCAGGTTGTCATGTCTATTGTAATAGGACTTCCACATTCAGGACATACATATGATTCCTCTTCTTCTTCGGAAGACTGGTCATATTCTTCTTCCTGAGGCTGTTCCTCAACAATTTCAACGACTGATTCAATAATAGACTGAAGTTCTTCGATTTTTTCCTGCGAAAGACCTTCAATCTTTGCTATCTCGCCCTTATCATAAGCATCAAGATAATCTTCGATTTTTTCTATGCCGTGTGCCTTAAGGATTTCTGCAACATTTATATCAACGTTCGGCAAATCTTCAATCTTGTTGATTTCAATTTCTTCGTTACTGAACAACTCATCAGCAGCCTTTCTCGCTTCGGCGGAAAGTGCTTCGATTTCTTCGCACTGGTCTTCGGTCTTGACGTCGATGTTCCAGTCTGCAAGCTTGTTTGCAAGACGAACGTTCAAGCCCTGCTTGCCGATTGCAAGCGAAAACTGTGTTTCGTTTACTACAGCCAAAGCCTGTCTCTTTGTCTTGTCAAGAATTATTACATCCGAAACCTCTGCCGGTGAAAGTGCGTTGCGTATAAATACCGCCGGATCCGGATCGTACTTAAGAACATCAATTTTTTCGCCCTCAAGTTCATGAATAACATTCTGAATACGGACACCTTTTTGACCAACGCATGCTCCAACAGGATCGACCTCTTCTTTTGAAGAAGAAACCGCAATCTTTGTTCTGTATCCCGGTTCACGGACAATTTTAATAATTTCGATTGTCTTGTCATAAATCTCGGGAACTTCCAGTTCAAGAATCTTTCTTACAAAATCAGGATCTGTTCTGGTGAGAACCAGTTGCAATCCTGTATTTGTCTTTCTTATTTCTTTTACAAGGGCTCTGATTCTGTCATTTTTACTGTAAACTTCTCTTGGTGACTGGAATTTTTTAGGAAGAACAGCTTCTACCCTTCCAACGTCGACATAAATGTTTCCGTTTCTTTCACGCTGGTATGTTCCGGTAATAATCTCACCGACTTTGTCCTTAAACTCAACGTAAAGACTGTCTTTCTGAATATCCCGCAAGCCCTGGTGAGCCGTTTGTTTTCCGGTTTGAACAGAAACACGGTCAAATTCCTTAGGATCTACAAGAATATCAATTTCATCACCAATTTCACAATCCTCAGAAAGTTTAAGGGCGTCTTCAAGTTCGATTTCTACGACAGGGTCATAAACACCGTCAACAATTACTTTTCGTGAATAAATGGATACATCTGACAAGTCGTCCGCAAATTTGACAACCGCATTCTCACTTGTTCCAAACTTTTTCTTATATGCTGCCACAAGAGCATTCTCAATCATTTTTTTAATCAGATCTTCTGAAATTCCTTTATCCTGTGTCAGTTGCTGGATAGCTTCTGCCATTTGTGATGACATAACACTGCCTCCCTATGAATTGATTAACTTAGCTTTTGATATTTGTTCATACAGAATACTACGTTCTGTATCTTCAGTTTTTAAGGTTAAAGATTTTTCGTCTGCAGATGTTATCCTGCCTGAAACCCAGTCAGAAACAGAAACATCGTAAACTTTTACGTACTTTCCGATAAAAAACACAAATTCGGCTGCATTTTTTATATGACGTTCCAAACCAGGAGATGTAACTTCCATATACACATCCTGTGACTGGAGCAGAGCTTCCAGTCTCGGCAGCAAAAGACGGTGAACTTTTGCACAGTCATCAATACCGATACCTGCCGTAACAGCAGGATCTTTATGCGCAATTGCAATTTTCACCTGAACCGTACCGTTTGTTCTGAAAATCCGCAGTTCAACCAGTGAATAGCCCAGACCTGTAACGACAGGCTCGCAGTCAGTATAGTACGGAATTTCGACAAATGATTTATATTCCAAATCAACTCCTTTTGGATATAAAAACTATAAAAAAAAGAGCCGTTCGGACGACTCTTTTTTAAAGACAACCAATAATTAGCGATATATTATCAGAAAAAACCATATGTGTCAACCTCTCCCGGCTAATCCCGACCATTGGTTAAAACCAATGGTCAACGAGATTTATCCATAAGGATAAATCTCGCAACAACAGTCCGGCTGTTTTAATTTATGTATCCATGAGAGAGAGACCTCCGTCCCGCTCACTGAATAATAATACTGTATGTGTTATTAAATGTGTCAAAGATAAAGCGGTTGATTTTATTATTGTGACAGATATAATGCAGACATTGAAAAATCTGTGTCATTTTTCAGTTGTTAACAAACCGTCGCGGTTGTATGTGCATTCAAAGAAAACTCCTTCGGTATCAACAGCTTTTGTTACAAGGCACAAAGCATTGTATTCATATTTCAACTTGCCGACATACATCAAACGATGTATACTAAAATCAAGGGGTATAACGTATGACTTTTGAATGGGATTCCGATAAAGAAAAACTCAATATCGAAAAGCATAACGGAATCACTTTCAAAATGGCTTCTAAAGTTTTTACGATTCCCACGCAGTCATAAAATATGATGCCCTGCATTCAACTTTGGAAGAAGACAGATGGAATGTAATCGGCATGGTTGAAGATGTTTTGTTTGTTGTCTTTACAGTACGAGGTAAAGATTGTATCAGAATTATTTCTGCCCGGCTTGCAGAACAGGAGGAAATCAATGAGTACTATCGTAACTATGACGCTTGAAGAAGTTATAAACACACCGCTTACCGAAAACGAAATTCAAACCATCCGTATGGCATCAGCAAAATCAAAATCTGTTCAAACAGCTGTTGACCCCGATTGTCCTGTGCAAACAAAAGAAGAGCTTGCTGAATTTCGTCCGCTCAAAGATGTAAAACCAGAGCTTTTTGCAAAGCTTCATCCCAACCAGAACAAGCCCGATAAAACGGAAATTTCTATGCGGATTGATACCGATGTTCTTGAATGGTTCAAAAGCCAAGGAAAAGGCTATCAGACCAAGATGAACGCCGTTCTCAGACAGTATGCATTCCATTAAGTTCACGTCTGCACCAGACTGAATAAACGTTGTTGTTAAAATTTTCGGTTTAAAATCTCTTTCCACCCGACGTATTTTATCTTTCCAACAGCCTATTTGGGTAACTTCCGGCTTACTTTCACCATACCGCTGATACGGGCACGGAAGAATGGTAAAAAGCTTGTTTTTAAGATTCAAACAGTACGTGTTTTAAAATAAAATTAGATTATAAAGATCGCTTTTGTGCTTCGTGCTTCGCAAGGACGTGAGAGCTGTCGGGTGTTTGAGATTTGTTACTTAATCTGATACAGAGAACAATGTAACTGCGTGGACCGTTTCCACTCCGGCGGCTTTTAGGGCAACGGCACACTCATTAAGGGTTGCGCCGGTCGTCATTATGTCGTCCAGTAGAACAACTGACCGCGGAATGTGTCCTTTAAATGCCTGATTCCATACATAGCGTTTTTCGGCCCTGCCCAGCCGCTCGGTTCTGCCCAGTTTTTTTTGCTCGCTGTTATCACAGCGTCGCAAAAGATCCAGTACGTTCATCTTGTACCTGTACTTTAATATGTCACTAATATCCTTAATCTGATCCCAGCCGCTGTTTTTTATTTTGGACGGTCGGGGCGGTACAGGGACAACCGGAATACCGTCAAACCGATTTTGCAGAACAACAAGAATCTGCCGCGCAAAAACAAAAGAGAAGTAGCGATTGTTCTGCATTTTCCACATAAAAAGCAAATCCCGTGCCCACAAATAATAATTGTACAGCGGAAAAACCGTATTAAGGTTTCCGATGGACGGACGTGACCGACACAAAACGCACACGGATTTTTCGGAAACAAGTACTCGTCCGCAAACCAAACAGCGTTTTGCGTTAAGCCTTATGTTCGCAATTGTTTTTTGAAAACAGCCGGCGCACACCGGAAGCAAATCCGTAATACCACCACACACAACGCAGTTCTTTTCACCGCACAAATAAAGAGTACCTATACCTGCGTAATAGCGCACCGCAAGGCACCCGCGCAAAATTAAATTTATTATTTTCATACTATATACATAGTTTTGAAATTCATTTTTTGTACTTTTCAAAACCACTTGACTTGAAAAAATAATTGGTTCATAATAGCAACAGTTTTGATTAAGGAGTGCCCTAGTGCCTTGCGGTAGAAAAAGAAAAAAGCAGAAAATCGCTACACATAAGCGGAAGAAGAAGCTTAGACGTAATCGGCATAAGAATAAGTAGGGATGAGTTCCGTTTTTCGGAATAACCGTACTCATAAATAACATTGTGCCAATAGAGACCGTGGTTTAGATTACTGACTGCGGTCTTTTTTTTAAGGGGGCAGCGGTTACGTTATTATCAGAAATTTCATCACCGGAAGATGTAAAAATGTTATCTCAGTCTCAATTAACAAAACTTGCTTCCGAAATAAGAACCGAAATCATAAACGTTGTCGGCAGAAACGGCGGTCATCTGGCGAGTAACCTCGGCGTTGTAGAACTTACCATAGCCCTGCACCGCGTATTTGACAGTCCACGTGACGCAATCGTGTGGGATGTCGGTCACCAGTGCTATCCGCACAAAATGCTTACCGGACGTTATGAGCAGTTCAAAACACTGCGCCAACACGGCGGTCTTTCGGGTTTTACAAAAATAATAGAAAGTCCTCATGATTACTTTGATTCCGGTCATTCGTCAACTTCAATTTCGTCCGCACTCGGGCTGCTTACCGGCAGAAGTTTGCAGGGCAATAATGACAAGGTTATTGCCGTTATAGGCGACGGCGCGCTTACAGGCGGTATGGCGATGGAAGCTTTGTCGCACGCGGGTCAGCTTGCCAAAAACCTGATAGTAATTTTGAACGACAACCAAATGTCCATAAGCGAAAACACAGGTTCTCTTTCAAAATATCTTTCGCGCCTTACGATGACCGCGCAGTACCAGTCGTTCCGCTACAGGTTCGACCGGATGGTTGACAGACTTCCGTTCATAAACAAACATTTAACAAACGTAATTTTCAGATTAAAACGCGGTCTAAAGGGTGTTTTTTACAAGAACAACCTTTTTATCGACTTAGGATTTGAATACGTAGGTCCGCTTAACGGACACAACATAGAAGAGCTGGAACTGGTTCTTAACCGCGTAAAAAAACTGCACAGACCTGTTGTTGTTCATGTAATAACACAAAAAGGAAAAGGTTACAGTCCTGCCGAAAATGACCCGACCACGTTCCACGGCGTTGGACCTTTCTGTATTTCCGACGGAAAGGTAGAAAAATTCGATACGCTCAGCTTTACCGAAGCATTCTCAAATATAATGCTTGATTTGGGCGAAAAGGATCCCAAAATTGCTGCGGTAACGGCTGCAATGATGAAAGGAACCGGGCTCACTGCCTTTGCGCACCGCTATCCCGACCGTTTTTTTGATGTAGGAATTGCGGAACAACACGCAATAACGTTTGCAGGCGGCCTTGCGAGAGCCGGAATGAAGCCGGTCGCGGCTATTTATTCCACATTTATGCAGCGCGCAATTGACCAAGTAATACATGACGTGGCTCTGCAAAGAGTTCCCGTGATTATGGCACTTGACCGCGCGGGCGCTGTTCCGGGCGACGGTGAAACTCATCAGGGAATGTATGACATTTCACTTTTCAGACCGATTCCCAACCTTACGCTGCTTGCACCTGCTTCGGCGGCTGAACTTGAGTTGTGCATGAATTGGGCTGTAAACCAAAAACTGCCGGTTGTCATAAGATACCCAAAATCTTCTTGCCCTACGGAACAAAATGCTTTTTCACTCCCTGTTGAAGAAGGCCGCGGCGTTAAAGTTACGGAGGCTGAAAACGCAAAGCTTTTGTTTGTCTGTACGGGCGGCATTTTTCCCGAAGTGCTTGAAACATCAAGGCTTCTGCTTTTAAAAGGTATCCCGAACGACATATACAATCTGCGGTTCTTAAAGCCTCTCGACAAAAAGTATTTCCTTAAAATTGCAGAAGACTACAAGGCTATTGTTTTTGTAGAAGACGGCGTCCGTATCGGCGGCATAGGAACTTTTCTTGAAACACTTATTCAGGAAAACTTTCCTCATATAAAATCACTGGTCTGCGGTTTCCCTGATTCTTTTCTGCCGCAGGGAAAACGCAGTGAAGTTTTTGAATCAGCTGGTCTCGCTCCGTTCCAGCTTGCAATGCAGGCTGAAATCTTACTGTCCCATTTGAATATATGTGCAAATTCAGATACACCGGTAATAATCTAACGCCGCAGATCAACCTGAGCGGCAGAACCATTCTCCCCAAAAACGGTGTATTCGTTATGGGAATAATCAATACGACACCGGATTCCTTTTTTTCCGGCAGCCGTAAAACAAACCCTGACGATGCAGTCCAAACTGCGCTCAAAATGGTACAGGATGGTGCCGATATCCTTGACCTTGGTGCCGAATCCACGCGTCCGGGCGCAATGTATGTTTCAGAAGATGAACAAATAAAACGTATGCTGCCGGTACTGCAGGCAATCCGCAAAAAAACGGACTGCCCTGTTTCGATTGATACACGCAGTCTTAAAGTTTTTCAGACAATGTTTGATAACGGCGCCGACATACTCAACGATATTTCTGCTTTGGAAGACGACGACAAACTGGCTCCTTTTGCCGCCGAACAAAAAATTCCCGTTATATTAATGCACAAAAAAGGAAATCCTGATGAAATGATGTCAAATCTGTGCTATAATAATATTGTTACGGACATTGTTTCTTATTTTAAGGAACGGATAGACTACGCACATTCACAGGGAATTGAAGACAGCAGGATAATAATTGATCCGGGAATCGGTTTTTCAAAGAACCTTGCCCAGAACATAGAGATTATCTCAAGAACCTTTGATTTTTCCTTTGAAGGCACATATCCTGTTCTTATCGGTGCTTCAAGAAAAAGCTGTGTCGGACAGCTTACAGGTAAACCAGCTGAGAACCGCCTTGCGGGAACGCTTGCAATCCATCAGCTGGCAGTTCAGTACGGAGCTTCGATACTCAGGGTACATGATGTTTCCGAAACCGTTGACATGCTGAAAGTACTGAAAGGATTTGAAAAGTGATTGTTTACGATCAATGGATACAGATTTATGACAACTTTATAAGACCTGGTCTTGACATCGGGATTCTTGCGTTCATTTTATACAAAGCTTACGAGATCATCAAAAAAACATACAGCGTACAGCTTCTCAGAGCAGCTTTCCTTGTAGCAGTCTTTTATTCAATTGCGCTTTGGCTCAAACTTTCAACACTTTTATGGGTGTTAAACAAAATGGCACCCGGATTAATCGTTGCAGTTGCCGTTATTTTTCAGCCCGAGTTGCGAAAACTTTTTCTTCAGCTTGGTCAGACACGGTTTACCCGTTTTAAGGCAGAAGAACAAGACCTGACAATAGAATATGTTCTTGATGCGGCAGAATTCCTTTCGGAACGGCGGCGCGGTATGCTGGTTGTCTTTTCACGCAGAACAAGCCTCAAAGATGTTGCTGTCACTGGAACAGAAATCAATGCGCAGGTCAGTTCCAGTCTGCTGATTACGATATTCGGACACGACACACCACTGCATGACGGTGCGGTTCTGATACAGAATGATAAAATTCTTGCGGCAGGCTGCTTTTTGCCGCTTTCAGAACAATACGACATAAAAAAGACATTCGGTACAAGACACCGCGCCGCTCTCGGACTTTCGGAGCAGACCGATGCAGTTGTACTGGTTGTTTCGGAAGAAACAGGAGCTCTTAGCCTGGCTTACGACTCAAAGCTGTACTATGACCTTTCAAGAGAGCAGATAATAAAAACACTTTCAGGCAAATTTGAAACAAGTTCCAAAAAACCTGCAAAAAAGGATGGGGCTTATGAATCTTAAGAATACGCTCAAAATTATCACCGATGACTGGTTCATAAAAATACTCTGTCTTATAATTGCAATACTGCTCTACAGCACTTATCAGAGTATTTCCATAGATACTAAAAACTTTTCTATTCCTTTAACGGTTTATTCTGATCGCAATCTTGTTCCTGCCAATACAATCGAAAAAAGTGTACAGATTTCTGTAAAAACTTCACCGGACAATGCATCCATATTACAGCAAAGCGATTTTAAGGCATATCTTGACCTTGACCAGTATTCGTTGCACGGAAAATATGAGGTTCCTGTAAGAATCGAATTGCCACCAAAAGTACAGGTTATGGAACCGCTTGAAATAAATGTTAAACCAAAAAAAATTCCTGTAATGATAGAAGAAAAAATCTCACGAATGATTCCGGTAGAGGTACTTTTTACAGGAGAACCTGCAGACGGGTTTGAAGTTATCGGTTCAACAATACAACCGCAGGAAATAAAAATAAGCGGTCCTGTATCGGTAATAAACGCTTTCCAGGACTCAATAACGGTAACAATCGGTCTTACTGACAAAGAGAGGCCGTTTAATCAGAATATTTCAATAAATCCATTAATAAAAAATCCGCTTATAAAAGTTGAAGAGCCTTCTGTTGTATACTCCTCGGTAAACATAGTACCTCGCCAAATAAGCAGAACATTCCAGAACGTACAAGTTCACTTTGTATCTGCAAATCCTTTCTTTACGATAAAGCAGGAGACACCGCTGTCAATAGTGGTGACAGGAAATCAGAATTATCTTTCCGCATACTCATTATCACAATATGCGATACAGGTTGACTGTTCCGAAATCGATACAACAGGCACATACACACTGCCCTACACGATTCATTTGCCGAATGAATTAACTTTTGTTTCTGCTTCTGCCGAAGAAATAACTATATCAGTTGATACTGCACCTATAGAAATACCATAATCAGACAAAGGACATTATCATGGTACGAAAACACGTTGTAGAACAAAAAACACTTGCCCTCACCTATTTTTCAAAAACAAAGATGTTTTGTCCCGTTTGCGGCAAGGTAATTCCAAGAGAAGAACTTCTTTCGGGAAGCGGCCGTCTTATAGCGGGAAACCTTACTGATGAATTACGCCGTAATTATATTCCTTCTCAACGATACGGAAAAGTTTACCCTCTTATATATTCAGTCGGTACATGTCCTAACTGTTACCTGTCCTTATTCTGGAACGACTTTGCAGCAATAGATCAATCATATCAGGAAATGTTCGAAAACTCCGCCAACGACCGTGTAAAAACTGTAAGTACTATTTTTCCTCATTTTGATTTTACACGCAACAGAACCCTTCTCGAAGGCGCAGCCTCTTACTATCTTGCTCTTTTGTGCTACGAAATGCTGCCTCCTACAAAATTTTCTACAACTATGAAGCGGGCACTCATAACACTACGCTCCGCATGGATTGCCCAGGATTTGAATGAAGCCTGCCCCGGACGAAATTATGACTTTATTTCCAATGTGTTCTACAAAAAAGCCGTGTTCTTTTACAGTGAAGCAATGCGCAAAGAATCAAACGGTGAAGAACGTATCTCAAACCTTCCCTCATTCGGACCGGACCTTGATAAAAACTACGGTTTTGACGGCGTAGTATATCTGAACGGTCTTTTTGAATACAAATTCGGTCAAAAAGTCGATATGGAAAAACGGCTTAAAGCTTTGGACGAAAACAAACGCGCACTTGCAAGAATGTTCGGTCTTGGAAAATCGTCAAAATCAAAGCCGGGTCCACTTCTTGAGCATGCCCGAAACCTTTACGACCAGCTTACCGCTGAACTTAAAGCCGCCGATGCTCTCACCGAAGACGATGATGAATAAAACATGCGGAACATCCTGCTGACAATTTCGTATGACGGAACAAATTTCTGCGGCTGGCAAAGACAAAACGGACAGAGAACAGTTCAGGAAGAAATCGAAAAAGTAATCTGCCTTATACACAAAAAACCGATATCGCTATTCGGCTCAGGAAGAACTGATTCCGGTGTTCATGCTGCGGGACAAGCGGCCAATTTTCACTCACCTATAGACTCCATACCTATTGAAAACTACCCTCTCGCTCTGAATTCGCATCTGCCGCACGACATCCGAATACTTAAAGCAGAGGAAAAACCGCTGGACTTTCATGCACGGTTTTCGGCAACAAGCAGAACCTACAGGTATTTTATAAACTGTGCCCCAAATCCGCTTGCAACACAAATGCCTTACGTATGGCCTATACACAGGCATCCCGACATTAACAGACTTAACCAGATGGCTTCGCATCTGCACGGTGAAATCGACTGTACAACATTTTCCGCAGCCGAAGACAAAAGCCTTTCCAAATGCCGCTACATAGAAAAAGCGGTTTTCTATGTTCAGGATGATAATCTTGTTTTTGAGATAAAGGCGAACGCTTTCCTTTGGAAAATGGTACGTTCACTTGTAGGTTCTCTTATAGAATATGAAAAAAAAGGATTTAACGGCGAAGACTTTAAGCGGATATTGTCATCAAAAGACAGAAGCCTTGCCGGCGTAACAGCACCGCCCACAGGTCTTTTTTTGTGGTCAGTGGGCTTTGACGGCAAGCGCATTCACTAATGATACAAACTAATTACTGCTTTTGATAAACCCTCACATAGTCCACATTCATTACAGCCTGTTTAAGGTTCTTGTCTATACCTTCCTGACCACCCCAACTGCCGCCTATGGCAATGTTCATAATCAGGTAAAAATTGTGGTTGAACGGCCATGCTTCAACAGTATCAGCAGTTTTGTCCGCCTTAAAAAATGATTCTCCGTCAACAAACCATTCGATATAATCTTCTGTCCAGTTTACGGCATAAGTGTGATATTTTCCGGAAACATTGCGCACTTTTGCGGAATGTCCTATCTGCGTATTTTTTTTGTGGTTAAATTCGCTGGAATGTATCGTTGTGTGGATAACATCCTGATCAAAGCCCACGTGCTCCATAATGTCTATCTCACCGGAACGGGGCCAGCCGCCGTATTTGTCAAATTCCGGCATAAGCCACAGTGCGGGCCATGTACCAACACCAACCGGCAGTTTTGCCCTTATTTCAATATATCCGTATGTCCAAGACTCCTTGTACTGGGTTTTGAGTCTTGCGCTTGTCCACATCCCGTTGTTGTTTTTGGCGACAATACTAAGAACACCGTCTTTTACAAAAGAATTGTCACGACTGTCGGTATATTTTTGGATTTCACCGTTTCCCCAGCCGTTACCGCCTATTGAATAGGCCCATTTTTCCTTGTCCGGTTCACCTTCATAGTCAAATTCGTCTGACCAAACCAAATTATAGCCTTCCGGTACAAATGAAGCTTCTTTTTGAGCACAGGAAAAAACACACAAGCAAGCTGCAAAAATAAACAGATATTTTATTTTCATTTTAGAGTCCTGAAAATTATTTGTTTTCAATAAATTTTACATAACAACGGCGGTTACGCGGTCCGTCAAATTCGCAAAAATAAATGCCCTGCCATGTTCCGAGAACAAGTCTGCCGTTTTCAACAATAACCATTGCGCTTGCACCGATACACGATGACTTAAGGTGAGCCGACGAATTACCTTCCGCATGCCGGAACGCAGGCCGATCGGGGAAAGCAGAATCCAAGCCTAAAAGCAAATCATGAACTACATCGGGATCAGCATTTTCGTTAATTGTGATTCCAGCCGTGGTATGAGGACAGTACACACAGCACAGCCCGTCCTGAACGCCGCTTTCTTCCAGAAAAGATTGAACCTGACGGGTAATATTGTAAAACTGTTCCCGTTCAGTTTTTAATGAAAATGAGAATAACATGAAAGAATAATAACATAGATTGGTTAAAAAAGGAATTTCAGGTTGAAATAATTTTCAACCTGAAATCTTCAAAAGACTAGAATTTGGCTGCTTTAATGGAAACAACAGTAATTGTGTTTTCATTATCACCGATTTTGAAAGTCTTTTTTGCACCTTCGGTAAGACCCTGCAATGCAGTTCCCAGAGGAGACATGTAAGAAATAATGTCGTTGTCCGGATCTGATTCCCATGGTCCCAAGATTGTGTATTTTTCCTGTTTTCCTGACGGTTCGTATTTGAGTGTAACAACTGTACCGAAAGAAACTCTTGTTGTTGTAATTGTTGCAGGGTTAAAGATTGTTGCCTTTGCAATCTCGTCTTCAAGTTTTGAAGCCTCAATACCAAGCTGCTTCTGCTTTTCTTTTGCAGCTGAATAATCGGCATTTTCCTTCAAGTCTCCCTTAGCAGAAGCTTCTGCAATATCTTTTGCATTTGCAGGAATCTCAACCTTAACAATTTCTTCAAGCCGCTTCTTTCTTATCTCCATCATCTTTGATGTAACGATAAGTCCCTTTGGAGCAGCGACCTTTTCTTTTGTTTCGGAGAACTTGATATCAGGATACTTTTCAAGAACTTTGTTTCTACCGTTCATCTTGATTGCAGCATCAAGCTCCTGAATATCATCAACCAGTGTAAACAAACGTTCCGCCGTATTTTTTCCCTGATCAAGGGCATAATTAAGAAGTGTATCGTTCTTGAAAAGAAGAACTGAAATTCTGTTTATAATTTTTCTATTTTCTGTTGTTTTGTAATGGTTTGCAATTTCCCTGTAAGAAAGGTCAAGAATATGAATCAATGTTATAAGCTGCTTTTCATAGGAAACATCAGATTCCTTGAACCATTTTTCATTCTGACATTCCTTAAAGAAGTACAGAACAGCTTCTCTATTGTTATTATCACGATAGTTCTCAAAACAGTTTTCGGCCAGAGCCCTGACTTTGTCTGCATGACCCGCACTTACGAGACTTGTAAGAATATTGTCTTCAAGTACACACGGGAACAAACGTACATAAACATCATCCCAGTTAGGAAGCAGTTCTCTGATACATGTCAGATAATCCTTTCGCAAGTATGTATTCTTTGTATCTTTAAGTTCTTCATAGATTTTTCTTTCTGATACAGGCTCTTCAATTGCATTGAACAAGTCTGCAAAAGAATATGTAATTCCGGGGTTCAGCTGCGGATTGGCCATTACAATGCGGCGTACAACAAGGAATGCGGCGATGATTTCTTCATCAACGGAACTGAAAGAACGCAGATAACCAACAAAGTAACCGAACATTTCAGCAAAAAGCTCTGAGTTTGTGTCCGTTTCGTCGGAATCAACAAACTTCATAAGTATATCCACACGCGGGAAGAAATTCTTTTGTGCCTTAAACTCATTTGCAAGTTTTTCTTCCTGTGTTATAGGGCGGTCACGAACAACATATTTTGAATTGTCGTTGGGATCAACACCGAATGTGGGGTCAGAATCAAGGATTTTTCTGGCGCTGTTGCTCCAGCTTGTCCATTCACCTGCGGAAAGGATTGCAGGAACAAGTTCTGCCTTGATACGCTTGATATCACAGCTGTTGTCAAAACTCTTTATTATAGTTTTCAGAGTCCATGTTTTGTCGTCCTTAACTTTTTTGGCAAGGTCTTCTTTTTTGGTAGTCGCCTTCAAAACCCAGATATGATCCTTTTTGAGCGGCTGCAAAGCGTCAATCGCCATTTTGAGGGACATATCACGTACACCATATTTTTTACCAAAATTGATTGTCAGCTGATCGCCGTCTACTTTTACGATTTTTCCTACACCCCAGGAACGATGGAAAACAAAGTTTTTGACATCGAACGAGATGTGTTTTTCAAAATCTGCAATAGCTTCAAAAACATTGCGCCAACCCTGATTGATGTTTGAAACACGGATGTATTCTTCAAGCTGACTGTGTTTGGCATATTTGCCTTTATAGCATTCTACGATTTCTTTTCTTGCCCATGAATCCTTTTCATCGCATGATAGGATAAGCTTAAGAATATCAATGGCGATATCCCATTTTTGGTTATCATAATAGTAATTATAAAGTTCATGCATCAAAAGAGTGCTTTTGTCTTCACTAAACGTTTTTGCAATTTTGCGCTGAACAAGATAGAAAAAGTCAATTTCCTCAGGAATAAGAGAAACAAGCTTTGTCCAAACAGCTTTTACCTGATTCAGCATTTTTCTGTTTATATAGCGGTGAATGGCTTTTTTATAATTATCAACAGCATCCTGCAGATTGCCTTCCTGTTCATATTTTTCGGCAAGGAGTTTTGCTATATCCGCTTCGTCATGGTCGATTTTTACAAGGTTTTTGTAGAGTTCCCATACTTTTTCGTTGTTTTCGTCCTTATAGCAGTTACATAAAGTACGGAGCGCAAATTTATTGTTTTCGTCTTCTGCAAGGATTGATTCACAAAGATAAACAACAATCGGGATTCTGTGGTTGTCAAGGAAAATATTAACGAGCGTAACAAGGTTGGAATCATCAAGAGCCTTCTTTTTTAAGGAAAGCATTCCTGATAAATAAAGGCCGATAATACTGTTCTTTGTATGCGTAAGATACTCGTCACATACAGCCTTTATCTCATCAATGCAGTTTTCATTTTTTGCATTTTCAACGATAGTACTGAATTCCTGAAAATTATTTTTTGAATAATTTGAAATAGCAGCTCTTGTCCATTTTTCTTCGTTCAGCATATCTTTGACAGACTTCAACAATGCTTCTGACATATTAACAACTCCTTAAAAATTTACCCTACATTGTATATTTGTTATAAATGTTGGCATCCAGAACCTTTATCTTTAATAATGTTTCGTTTATTCTTGCCCTGTCCTCATTAACTGTTAAATAATGGTCAATAAGCCAAAAATAATGGTTAATAAGACGAGGAACAAGCAGTTTTTCATCGTCACCAGCTTCTCTTACGCTGTTTTCCAATGAATAGATACTTTGTTTCAGTTTTCCGATTTCAAGAGCACGTAATTCTCTTTTTACCGAAAAAACCCCGTACAATACTCCATAAACAGGAATCCATTCCTGAAGAACACTTCCTGAATATCCCAACGCTTCAGTTTTATCTATCAGATTACAAATCAAATCAGAGTCCAGCAAAGTCAAATCGACTTTCTGAGGTTCTATAAAAAAAGCTTCGCGAAATAAAACCTTTGCAATACGTTCTTCTCCGCAAAGAGCATAACAATCAGCCATTTCTGACAACACAGTAGATGAATCAGTCAGAATTGAATTGGCAGATTCCAAATATTTAAGTGCTGTTTCATAATCTCCCAGCTTTTTGTAACACAAGCCGATTTTTCGGTACAAATCCGCGTTCGGTTGAATGGACGCATCATTGAACATTGCCTGATAATAATTTAGGGCAATGGAAAAAATTCCCTGTTTAACGGCATACATACTTTTTTCAAAATACTGCCCGTCTTTTTCCATATAAACGGTAAAAGGCTTCCATTGTGAAACTATACACTCACCCTGCTCGTATGCGGTAGATTGTACTTTTGCTTTCTTCAGTTTATCAGCCCAGAAAGTAATACATTTCAGCGTGTATAATATTTCTGCATTTTCAAGATCAAATGATAAAGCTTCTTCAAGAACTACCCGTGCCTGCTCCGAATTACCGGCTTTGAGCAAATCATAGGCTTTTGATAATCCGTTTTCTGATTGAGTATTCATAGCACTGTTTTAATTATACTGAATTGCAGGTTTTAGTCAATATAACAATGAAATTTTAGAAAAAATGAACAAAGTTTATAATACGTTTTATTCAATTAGTCAAGAGTTTTTTTATAATAATTTTTTTTTGAATTTATGAAGCAATTTACCTTTCAGGAACAAAAGCAAAAACAATCAGAACCACAACATAAGGCATTGATAAAAGGACAGTCGGAGGAATACCCAAAATTCCCTGGAGGCTTATTCCCGCCAGTTCCAGTGCCGAAAAAAGCAATACTGCAACGACAACGCCTGCAATTGTTTTTCTACCCAAAAATACAGCGACAAGAGCAAGCCATCCCTTGCCGGAACTTATGCCAGGAACAAAAGCCTGAAGCCTTGTTACCATAATTATACCCGCCGCAGATGAAAAACAGGCGGCAGTTATCCATGAAAAAATACGTAATCGTGAAACATTTATTCCATTCAGACTCAGAGCTTCGGAATCTGTTCCTGCAAACCTGATTTTAAGGCCAAGCGGAGTTATTTCAAAAATAACTGCAACAAATATTGCCAAAAGCCAGATTAATACAGAAGAATCGGTCTGAAAAAAGGCAGAAGTTGAAAAAAACTGCGAACAGTCAACAACACCGTTTGTTCCAAAGAAATACGATGACAAAATCGAAATTATACCGCCCGAAAACAAATTGAATGCAAGACCAAGCAAAAAAATATCAGCGCGCCGTTTTTGCGAAAAAAGCGCAAGCAAGAAAACAGGTATACATGTAAAGCAAATACTTAAAAACAAAGCTGGTAAAGTTGCTTTTGTACATGTCAAAAATACAAGAAACAAAAAGGCAGAAAGATTTACAGCACCTTCCAGGAAAATTGCAGTGACACCAGCATATTCCGAAACCAATGCCCCAAGCGAAACAAGAAGCAGCGGGACAGAAACTCTTAACACATTCAGCAGCATTTATTTCTTCTCCCTTCCATTCGTAAAATGCCGTACGGAGATTGCTACAAGAACCGCGGCCTGAATAATGTTTGCAGTATCAAATGAACCGCCGTTCAGTAATACCGACTGGTCTGCAGCAACAAGCATATAACTCATAATGAGCGCGGACGGAAGCACAAATATCGGATTATTACCTGCCATAAGCGCGACAGAAAGCGCATTCCAGCCCATGCCTGAATAAAATCCGCTGTGGCACGTAAAATAAGTCCCTGTAACAGCAAAAAAACCTGTAATGCCATGACAACCTGCACTGATAAACATACCTTTAAGTTTTTCACTGCGTACCGAAAAACCGCAGTACAGGGCAAATTCCTCCGCTTTTCCGCAAATTCTTGTTACATAACCTTTTTTTGTCCAATAAAGATAAGCATAAAACCCAAAAACAACCGCAAGTGCGAGAAAAAACGAAAAATTCAGGACGGACGGCGGTAAAATACTTTTAAGCCGCAAATTTGCGTGAATGTATGGAGTAGCAAGCAGAGATTTTTTTTCATCACGAAAACAGTCAACAATCAAAAAGTCTATAATAGGAATAATAGCGCATGAAAAAAGAAAAGAAGACAACAGTTCGTTTATATTCCTGAAAAGTCGTAATAAGGCAGAAAAAAGCCCCGTAAGACCTGTTATACAAAAAACCAATATAAAAACAACCGGCAGCAGAATAAACGGCGGAACACCGGAAAACCTGTTCAGTAAAACAGCGGTAAGAAAACCGGCAAGATAAATCTGCCCTTCTCCACCAAGATTAAAACATCCAGCATTAAAACTGAAACACATTCCGCAGGCGGCAAAAATAAAAAGCGAAGCAGTATTCAACATTGTTCCTACTGAATATGTGGAAGCAAAAGGTTGAACAAAAAAATGCAAAGCAGCCTCAAGAGGCCGGTCGGATCCAAGCGACAGGATAGGGACGGAGACAATAAGTGCAGCTGCAACAGCAATCAGCATTGAATATAAATATGATCCTTTTTTAATACACAACTTCATATCACTTTTTCCCGTCAAGAGTCAAAAAATCATATACCTTGTCGTACGTTTCCGGGCAGCTTTCAGAATCTGTAGACAAAATTATTACGGCAACACCCGAATCCGCAAGAAGACGAAGGTTATATTCAACTATGGCACAGACATTTTTATCAAATCCGTACAAAGGTTCACAAAGTATAAGAATCTTAGGGCGGCAGGAAAATTCGCGGCCAAAAATAAGCCGTTGCAGCATTCCGCCGGACAAATCGGACACAGGCTCCTCAATCGAAATGTCTATATCTTCAGAATCAACAAGGTTCTGCGCAAACGCATCCGCTTCACGGAACTTTGTATCATACTTTTTTACAAAATACGGAATCATCAACTCTTTTACAGTTAAGGCAGGGCTCGAAGAACGTATATATTTTTTGGAAGATACTATTCCAACTCCGAGATTACGCAGATTTTTAGTGTTATACGGGAAAACTTCATTTCCATTGATATAAAAACTGCCTTTTACTTTTCCGTTATACATTCCGGTCAAAATATCCTCAAGAGCATAACGGCTGTTTATTTTAACGAGCGTTATCCGTCCGTAACAGGCAGAAAAAGAAAAATTTTCCAGATTCTTTGCTTTTTTTGAAAACGTATATAGATTTGAAACCTCAAAAGCGGTTTGTTCAGTGCCCGAATACGACTCCAATGACGGGTCCGTTTCCCGGACCGGCTTGTCAAACATTTTTTCGAGAATAACTTTTTCATCGAGCTGAAAATCAGAGTTTTCAAGTACAGCAGCAAGCTGCCCTTTCCTCAAAACATAAACAGAGTTACAAAATTCTGCCGCTTCCTTTACGTTGTGCGTTATATAAACAATTCCAAGACCTTCCGCAACTTTTCTTTTCAGACAAACAAGAAAATTGCATCTTTCTTCTTCGTTTAAAAGCGCAGAAGGCTCGTCAAGAAGCAAAAATACAGGATTGTGCAATAGTGCCGTAAACAGGGCAATATAAAAACGCTCAGCATCCGTAGTATCTTCTATTGCAAGATCGGGATCAAGACTTACGTTCCATTCACGGCACAAGCTGTCGAGTTTTGCCTTTACGGTTTGCTTAAACGCAAAAAACCGCTTCCTTTTTTCGCTGTAACCAAGAAAAACATTTTCCCAAACCCGGCCTTTTTCAAGCAAAACAGGGTGCTGACGCACAACGGCAACTCCCGACTTGAGAGCAGCTGCCGGGGATGTAAAAAAAACGGGCTTTCCATCCAGAACAACAGTTCCCGAAGACGGCCTGCGGAATCCGCAAAGGATATCCGCAAGGCAGGATTTTCCCGCGCCGTTCTCGCCCAACAAGGCATGGATTTTTCCGGGGACAAAGCTTACAGAAACATTGTCCAGTGCCTTTTTATGCGCAAAATTGAGAGTAACTCCGTTTAGCTGCAAAGATGTGCAGGGTTTTTCAATGCTTTCCTTCATAAACAAAGAAATCAGTCAATTACAGGTAAAACTAATTCTCCATTCTTAATAGAACGAACAGTATTTTCTATTTTTCCACGGATTGATTCCGGTACAGCTTTTACAAAAAGTGGATCATCCAGAACAAAGTCCACGTATCCGTCAGCAACACCGACAGTTTTTGCAGTTCCAAACTCTGTTTTTCCAGCAAGATACTGTTCTGTCAATTCATAAGCCATTTTTTTCTGACCCATGACGGAACTTGATATTACAAGACCAGGTGCTTTTTCATAACCGTTGTCGTCAAACCATGCAACATAAAAACCAATAGCTTTTGCAGCTACAATAACACCCTGATTTGCACCACCTGCAATAGGCAGAATAACATCCGCACCGTCAAGATAAACTTCACGGGCTATATCCGCGCTTTTTCCGGCATCGTACCAGTTTCCTACAATCCTGAAGTCCACTTCGATTTCGGGATCAACAGCTTTTGCTCCTTCTGTAAAAGCCGGTAAAATCGTATTGTTCATAACAGGATATTCCTGAGCGGCAATCAGCGCTATCTTTTTATCCTTATTCGCAAAAACCATTTCCGTTTTATCAGCAACAGTTACAAGTCCTGCGGCATATCCCGTGAGATAACCCTGCTCACGCTGGTTGTAGCGTACCGTTGCAATGGACTTGTTGTCAGGCATATAGGCATCAAGAATAATGAATTTTTGCTTTGGGAACTGTGCTGTCAAAGGTTCGATAATCTCAGGCAGAGACGAATTTGACGAAATTATTAAATCATATTTACCGGATGCGGCAAGAGCTGTAATTTTGCTGCCCCATTCAGCCTGGTTTGTTCCTGCTTCGATAATATCAAGAACAACAGCATCCTCCGGCTTTTGACTTGCATTATAGTTGTCGACCGCTTCGGTAACACCCATAGAAAGCATCTCATATACCGGACTGCCGGAAATAACTCCCGGAACAAAAACCGCAATGGCAGAAACCTTTTTTTTGCCGGCGGAACATGAACAAAACAGCAACATTACTGCACAGAGTATAATCAGATATGCTTTTGCAAATGATTTTTCAGTTTTCATAACGACCTTCTTTATTTTTATATAAAACTATCTAAACAATACAGTTTTATATAAAACTTGTCAAGCCGATGAGCAATTTAATATACAGCATTTAAAAAACAGCAGAATCGGTCGGGCATGAGTCAAAACTGTCAGAAAGCTTTTTTAAGAGACTATAAAGTTGTTTTATTTCTTCTTCATTAAAGTTTCTGTAATAAAAATCCTGAAGACTTTTTGAAATCTTTCTCATACTGGAACTAAGTTCTTCACCCTTGGCACTCAGTCTGATTTTTTTTATTCTGCTGTCTTTTTCGGAACCTTCACATTCCACATAACCTTCCTTTATAAGTTTGTTTACAAGGACTGTTGTCGTAGACTTGTCCCTATGGACAGCCGCCGCTATCTGTGTCATGGTCATCTGTTGATTCTGAGAAAGCTGAAAAAGAATATTCCCGTGGGAAGAAACAAGTTCCGGGTAACCCTTGTTTTTAAGCTCGGTTTTTAAAAAAGACGCGGCATCAGCGTGTATCTTTGAAATAATGGACAAAATATCTGAATAATTTGATTTCATATAAAACATAATATCACAGGGCAATGTTTCTTGAAAAGCATTAATCGATAATTATTGACGGACTCCTTACTGCATGATAGAGTAACTTTTATGAAAAAGATTATTTTTGTTGTTTTTTTGATTTCATTTATTACAGTACTTTTCGGCTGCCAGAGTGCAGTTCCTTCCGATATTTCCGAAGACTTAAGCCCACAGGAAATAATCCAGCAGGCACAGGAATACTACGAAAAAGGTAATACTGCAGCCTCAGAATATATGTATGAAATTTTGCTCGACCGCTACGGCTCAGATTCCACATACCTTGTTACAGGACTCTATGAAATTGCCCACATAAAAGTAAAAGCCAAAAAATACGATGAGGCGGAATCAATGCTCAATCAGGTTCTGGAATGCTATGATTCCTATGATGCAAGTTTTATTCCTGCCAAATATCGTGTCTTAGCGCAAAAAGACCTTGAAAAAATCGAAAAAGCCGGAAAACACAAGTAATTATGAAAAAAACAAAAGCTGGAATTTTTATTCTTTCAGGTATATGTCTTTTCTTTGCCATACTCTTTGGTACAGGCCTCGGGCTTTTACTTTCAAATACAGTAAACACAATAAACAATGAAAATTTTACGGAATTTGCAACGGCACTTCCAACCCGTCTTTTGGATATAAACGGTGAACTAATAACGGAACTTTCCGCCGACGAAAAACGCGAACTCATCGGCATGGACGAGCTTCCGCAACATTTGCTGGATGCTCTGCTTACACGCGAAGACCGCACCTTTTACAAACACCGCGGCTTCAGTCTTAAAGCACTAGTCCGTGCTGTAGTCGGAAAACTTACCAGAAAGACACTGGGCGGCGGAAGTACGCTCACCCAGCAGATTGCGGGAACTCTGTACTGTGACCGTACAGAAATGACAATAAAACGCAAACTAACTGAACTTTGGTGGGCAATCCAGATGGAACGCCGCTACTCCAAAAACGATATTCTTGAGCTTTACCTTAACAAAATTTATCTCGGCGGCGGAACCTACGGTGTCAATGCCGCATCCAAATACTACTTTGGGCATCCTGCATCCGAGATAACTCCTGCCGAAGCAGCTATTCTTGTTGTTCAGCTTTCAAACCCTGGAATGTACAACCCGTTTGAACATCCTTCCGTTGCACAGGAACGCCAGAAAGAAGTTCTTGACAACATGGTAGAGCTTAACCTCATTTCAAAAGAAGCCGCGGATTATTCTTTTGACGAATACTGGCTCGGATTTGATTATACACGAACAAATTCCGCCGCATACTATATGCGCGAAGACAAAGCTCCCTGGTTCAGCGCCTACGTCATAAGCGAGCTGAGCCGACTTATTTACGGTAAGGCGGACATTTACACCGGAGGTTACACCGTTAATACAACCATGAACCTCAAACACCAGCTTGCCGCCCAGGAATTAATGGCAAACCGCCTTGAATATGCAAACAACAGTTATCAGAGCGATATTTCCTCAAGGCGCAGTGACGCTATTTCTACATATATACCTATAGTTGAACTCCTCGCGCTGGCATTTGATATTCCTTCACTCAAAGTTACCCAGGAACGCAACGAACTGCAGGCACTTAAAATATACAATACAGAAATAAACCCTGTTATCGATACAATGTCGCTTCTGTTTGGAATCGAAGGCCTCAAGATGGACGTTGCAAACCGTGTTAACGCAAAAATGCGGCAGGAATCAGGCAAGACAACCATTGAAGGTGCTCTAATCGCCGTTGAAAACGAAACCGGTCACATCACAGCGCTCGTCGGCGGAAGCAAATACGACTCCGACAACCAGTTCATAAGGGCAACCCAGGCAAAGCTCCAGCCCGGAAGTACATTCAAACCGCTTTATTATTCCGCGGCTATAGACTCGCGTGAATTTACATCCGTTTCGTTGATACAAGACGCACCGTACGTTTTCTATAATTCAGACGGTGTTCAGTATATTCCGGAAAACTTTAAGGGCGAATGGCAGGGACAGGTTCAATTGTGGTACGCACTCGCAAAGTCAATGAACATTCCGTCACTGCACGTTCTTGAAGGCATAGGCTTTGACGCCGCATTAAACCGTGCTGCAACATTACTCAACATTCCTCAGGAGGAATGGGCTTCGCGAAGCTTTGAAAGAGTATATCCGATTGGTCTCGGTGTTTGTTCCGTAAGACCGGTTGAGCTTGCAAGAGCTTTTGCCATTTTCGGTAATCAGGGTCGTGTGGTTACACCTTTTGCAGTCCGCTCAATCGAGGACAGAACAGGAAAGCTGGTTCTTGACAACGAAAGAAATATCAGACTTGAACACCAGAAAATGGGAAAAGACGCACAGGTTATTTCGCCTCAAACAGCTTTCATAATGACCGAAATACTCAAAAAATCCGTTACAATGGGAACCCTTGCTTACGGTTCAAAATATGGAACCAAGCTGACATACACCGATATAAACGGTAAGCGGTACACCATGCCGTCCGCCGGTAAAACAGGAACAACCCAAAACTGGCAGAATGCATGGGCAGTCGGTTATACACCGTATATCACAGCTGTCGTCTGGTTTGGATTTGACAAACCGGGTCAGTCTCTCGGTCTTGCGCTCACCGGTTCTACACTTTCAGGTCCGCTTTGGGGCGACTTTATGTATGTGGCAAACGAGGACTACCAGCCCAAGGACTTCCCTGTTCCACAGACGGGAATCGTAAAGGTAAAAGTTTGTTCAGTTTCGGGAAAACTTTTGACAAATGCCTGCGGCGACCATGCAACTACACAGTATTTTCTTGAAGGTACACAGCCGACGACTACATGTGATTACCATATAAACAGAGAATATGCCGAAAAACTTGCAACAAGCAGACTCGAAAAAGAACGTTTTATGGCAGGTATTGAAACACCTTCCGTAGTCGATAATTCGCCGCTTAAAATCGATCTCTCATTCCTTGACAGCAACATGATTCCGTCAATGGAAGAAGAACATTCTGAGCAGCCCAAAAATGACAATGACACAAATCCGTATATGTACGATATGGAAAACGAGAACTTTTTGCTTGACTAGTTCATTCTTAGTGCTTACTCTTTAAATATGCGCATACCAATTGATGACATAAAAATCAAGCACCGCATCCGAAAAGACCTCGGCGACCTGGAATCTCTCAAAGAAAGCCTGCGCCGATACGGTCTTTTGCACCCCATAACCGTAAACAAAAAAATGGAACTTGTAGCCGGCAACAGACGTCTTGAAGCTGCAAAACTTTTGGGCTGGACAACCATAGAAGCGCGTATAATTTCTGAAACAAACAAAAAAGCTCTTTTGCAGATGGAATTGGACGAAAATATTCAGCGTGAAGACTTTACACAGCAGGAACTTTATGACGGATATATGAAACTGGAAAGAATCAAGCATCCACCACTATGGAAGCGGATTCTGAACGCAATAAAACTTTTTTTTCAAAGACTTTTCAAACGACACTAACTTTGCCGCTTGTCAGTTCAACAACCTGTTTCTGCAACACAGCCTTGTTCTTTTCAGGCAGTTTGCCTTTTAGCATAATGTTCTCGGTAAAATCTTCGCTTTCAATCTCTGCCTCGAACATGACAAGCAGTTTTTTTATCTGCTCATAAAATTGATAATCCGTATTCACGGCAAACGGAACTTTGCTTATGTATTCTTCCATCCGGCAGACGGCAAGCACACCCTTTGCGGCATCTCCGTATGCACGGACAAGACCGCCGGTTCCAAGGAGCGTACCCCCGAACCATCTGGTAACTGTAATCAAACTATTTGTACAACCGCTGCCTTTAAGCACATCAAGAACAGGGCGTCCCGCAGTGCCGGCTGGTTCACCGTCATCGGAGCAGCCGCAAATCTCTCCGCCCAAACCGACTGAAAAGGCGTGAACCACATGAGTTGCATCAGAATATTTTATTTTTTGTTGTTTTAAAAGCTCCCGCGCTTTCTGCTGGCTTTCCACAGGGAAAGCTTCAGCAAGAAAACGGGATTTTTTAACTTCAATTTCGTTAGCAGCGTACTCTTTGAGAACTTGCATTTTATTTTGAAGTCATGTTTACAACGCCGTCCCAGCCGTCAGGAACACCTGTAATATTGAACTTTCGGCAGCGTTCAAGGTAAACATCACTCGGCGGATCATTCGGAATAAGCTTTTTAACTTCGTTAAAGTATTTGGTAGCCTTTTCAAAATTCTGTTCAAGATACAAATCCAGAGCTTCGTGGAAATGTGCAACACCGTCTATTGTATCCTGCGACATTTCTTCTGTCAGACCCATTACGTTGTACAACTGAACAGGAGTATTGATACCAACTACGCGGACACGGTCAAGGCGGCGGCCGAGGAATCCCTCACCTGCAGCCTTATATGATGCTTCTGATGCAAGAATCCAGGTTCCGTATACCTTGTTAACACCCTCAAGACGCGCCGCAAGGTTTACGTCGTTACCCATGATGGTGTAGTTCATCTTTGCATCCGTGCCCATGTTTCCTACAACCATTGGACCGGAGTTGATACCGATACGAGTCAAAAGCTCGTTAGGAGCTTCACCGGATTCAACAAGTGTCTTGTTAAGCTCAATTTCAGCCTGCTTCATGCGGATTGCAGAAAGCAGAGCCATTCTCGCATGCTGCGGATTGTCAACAGGCGCACCGTAGAACGCTATGATAGCATCACCTTCAAACTTATCGATTGTACCTTTGTGTTCAAGAACAATATCACTCATTGTTGTAAGATATTTGTTAAGAATAGAAACCAACTGCGTAGGCGTTACTTTTTCAGACAAGGTTGAGAATGAACGAACATCGGTAAAAATAGCTGTAAGTTCTTTTTCCTGACCACCAAGCCTGAGTTTTTCAGGGTCATTAACAATTTCATCGATAATATCACCCGAAAGATAAGTTGCAAAAGCCTTACGCAAAAAGTTTTTGTCACGTTCGGAAAGAATGAACTTGGCAACCGTAACAATAAGGAATTCAAACAAAAGCGAGATTACAACCGCAAATGACTGAATATAAATCCTAAAGGCAGCAAATATACCATAAAGGACAAGCATTACCGCAAGGATGATTCCTGTACCTGAAATAAGACGGACACTAAGCTTTTCGATGCGTCTGAAAAGGATACCGAACAAAATACATGCACCGAACATCAAGATAATGGTTATGAATTTTGGAAGCGGAGTGATAAATGCCTGATTTATCAAAGTATTGTACAGGTTGGCGTGAGTACCTACGTTAGGATAAGACGAATCATAGGGCGTTACACCAAGATCCGTTGTACCTACCGCATTGTGACCGATAATACAGAACGAATCCTTGTACAATCCTCTCAAACGGCTGAGTTCTTCTTTAAAAAGTTTGTAGTCTTCGTCAAAAACAGAAAAATACTTTGCAATATCTTCCTGAATGTCACGGTACAAATCAGGATCACCGCTGGCTTCGCGGATTGCATCAAAAGTATCGTATATTTCCTGGTCAAAACCGTCGGTAATAAAAGCACCTATATCTTCGTAAAAAGCGTTGCGCATCTCAAAATACTCGTCAAAATCATCACGGGTTCCTTCAATCAGCTCGTTCTTCATTTTTTCGATTTCATCGTAGCATGAAAGCAGGTATTCTCCCATGTTGCGGTATTTGAGATAACCGTTTGACGTACGCAGTTCAAGAGAAGTAATAGCCTGTATATGTTCTATTACAGAAGCTTCTATTTCATCTATATAATGCAGAAAATATGCGGAATCAAGCTTAAAACTGTCATCAAATTTTGTTTTGAGCCAGTTGACCAAAACTTTTCCGGTGCCGTCCAGAGGGATAATTATGTCTTTGCGTACTCCGTTACCATCGGGGACAAGCGCATTTTTCAATGTTAGAGAATACTTTTTTCTTATGATTTTTTCAGGCTGAAGCTGGTGCAAAAGAGGTTCAAAAACCAGCTGAGCCACATACTTGCCGTTGTATTCGGCTAAAAGCTCAAAACGCCGGTGAACACCGTCGTTGTCAAGAGCAACGTTCGGAAATCCGGCGCCTCTGGCATTCTCCAGCAAAAGTTGCAGGGCAGGACCAATTCCGTAACGACGGTACTGAACTTTACGTACATCTTCGTTTTCTTTTTTTATGTAGTCTTTCTCATCAACAACCTCATCATGCAAAATATTGTCATAAGCATATTGGATTGTCTTTTTTGCCTCATCCATTGTGTTTACTTCTGAAGCGTTAACTGTCAAAAATGCATTGCCGAAAAACTTAAGTGTCTTGGCAAAATATTCATCGTTATCACGGAAAATATTCGTTCTAATAGAAGTATAAAGATCATCCATCATAGGATTGAGATAATCGGTCATTTCCTGACTGATTTCTACAGCTTCCGCAGGACGTACAGCCTTGGATTCTACAGCAAGAGCAAAGTCGTTGAAAGTTCCCATAATCTCGTTCTGAACACTACCGTATTCATCAGGGAACATTTCATTAACGTACTTCGGGTTGATTCCCAGAGCCGAAGCATCCAGGAACTCAATATCGAATGTGATGGACTTTGCACCGAATTCTCTCAGGCGAAGAAGCATATCCGCGATAATATCACGGCTCCACGGATAAGTACCAATCTGCTCTACAGCCATATCGTCAATGGCTATCATGGCAATATCCTTACTTTCTTTTATGGCTGGAGTCAGTTTAAGATAAATGTCATAATATCTGTTTTCCAGCGTAACAAATCCGTCGGTCAAAGAAAAAAGCCAAATTACAAGACAAACTATGAATGCAACAACGTACTCAAGTTTATATGCAAGGTACTTTTTTACCCTTTCATTTGTTTCTTTTGATTTTTCAATAATCTCTTTTGATTTTTCCGAAATCGTTTCAGATTTTTTCATATATATCCTCAATTTAAAATTCAGATTTACAATTCTAACATAAATCCGTATTTTAGTGTTAAAAATTTTTCACTAAAAAAGCAAAATCCCTTTGGTCTAACTCTATTTACTTTTATTTATAGAATTGATATATTTTTACACAAATAGCTATAGTAACTATCCGGAGGTTTACTTCATGATTAAGACAGTAAAAGATATTGATCTTACAGGAAAACGCATTGTTATGCGTGTTGATTTTAATGTTCCCATGAAAGACGGTG